>Ga0208879_1000163_pt1 | contig 72125 bp, 53 predicted proteins | sample Knorr_S15_td_Bot_FD_185605 | JGI IMG/M metagenome (GOLD analysis project Ga0208879, IMG submission 185605) | Marine microbial communities from Southern Atlantic Ocean transect - Knorr_S15_td_Bottom_ad_5009_LV_A (SPAdes) (version 2) | ecosystem: Environmental > Aquatic > Marine > Oceanic | place... | reverse complement strand
CTCCATGCGATGGACTGGATGGCGTCGCGGTGGCCGGTGAGCTTGGCCAAGGCCGGTTTGTCTTTCTCGGTGAGGTTGTGAACGGTGACGAGGTTGCCGTGCCCGGCGGCGAGTTGTTTGTCGTCCGGCGAGAGGGCGAGGGCGAACACCGGCCGGTAGTCGCTGGGCAGTTGGCCAAGCGCAGCGGGGTCGAGCAGCTTGGCCTCGATGACCAGTTCGGCGGGCAGCCACTCGGCCCCGGCATCGATCCATTGGCCAAGCGCGGCAATCTGTTCGTCGCTCAACTGCTTTTTTGGGGGCATGTGGGGGTCGCTGTCGGGGTGGAGAAACTGGAACATGTGGCTCTCCGCGGCTTGGCCGGGGAGGAATGCCGGGCCTTCGCCGCCGCCCTTGAGCGCGAGCTCACGCCCGGTGAGGTTGAGGTCGCCCTTGGTTTTTTTGGTGTTGTGGCAGCGGACACAGTGGTCGCGCAGCAGGTGCATCGCGCGCCGGGCCAAGGCGGCATCTCCGGCTTCGGCCTGACTGGTGCCAGGCAAGGCGGCAGCGATGGCCAATGCCAGCTTGGCCAAGCGGGAGGATGAGAGTTTGTGGCCGGAGCATTTCATGCGTGTGCGGGCATTAAACCCTGCCGAGCCAAGCGGCGCGAGTCCGCGCTGGTTTTTTGTCAGGAGCCTTTTCAGGTTGGCTCGTGGCCAACGAGGGGGCAGGGTTCGCCCGCCGGTTTTGCCGCCGCTTGACCGGGCGCATCCGAAGAATGACCCCGCTGAAACAACTTCTCCTCATAGCCGCCTTGGGGGCAGCGAGTGGCCAGGCGCAGCCGCGCGAGATCACCGGCGAAAGCGTGGCGGAGTTTTTCGATGCCGCCTATGTCACGCAGAACCACGCCTATTCGCTGGTCGGCCTGACCGTCTCGGTGGTTCACCGGAGCGAGGTTATTTTCAAGAAAGGCTACGGCTTCGCGGATCTCGAAAAGCGCGTCCCGGTCGATCCCGACAGGCACCTGTTCCGCATCGCCTCGATCACTAAGACGTTCACGGCGACGGCCGTGATGCAGCTCGTCGAGCAGGGGCAACTCGACCTCGAGGCGGACGTCCAATCCTATCTGGATTTTGACATCCCCAAGACCTACTCCGAGCCGGTCCACCTCAAGCACCTGCTGACGCACACGGCGGGGTTCGAGGAGTACAACTTCGGCGGCGTGGCCGACGAACCGGAACAGATCGTCCCGCTTCGGGAATTCCTCATCGAGCACATGCCGGCGCGGGTGAACCGGCCCGGCGCATTTCACTCCTACTCGAACTACGGCAGCGCGTTGGCCGGCTATATCGTCGCGCAGACATCCGGCATGCCGTGGGCGGACTACGTCAAGGCCAAGCTGCTCGATCCACTGGGCATGACCCAGACGAACGCCCACCAACCCCGAACCGACGGGCACCGCCAAAACCACGCCATCAGTTACTCTCAATCTGGGGACACGTTTGAGGCGCAACCATTCCACTTTTTCGCTGATGCGCCGAACGGGGTTATGAGTACCACCGCGGCCGACATGACCCGTTGGATGTTCGTCCATCTCAACCACGGCGAACTCAATGGCGTCCGCATCCTCGGGGAGGAAACCTCGCGCCAAATGCAAACCGAACTCTTCCGGCAGCACCCGCAGTCAAACGCCATGCTGCACGGCCTCTTTCAAGAGCGAAAGAACGGCCAGTCGCTCGTCACGCACGGAGGGGCGTTCGGCAAATTTTTCAGTCAATTTGTGCTCATCCCCGGCCAGCAGCTTGGCCTGTTCATCGCCTACAACGCCGACACCGGCAGAGCTGCAAACCAGGAGATGATCCCGGCGTTCATGGATCATTTTTTCCCGGTGGATTTCCCCGAGTCGATCACGCCGGACGCGTCGGTTGACCTGGGCGATTACGTCGGCCCCTACGCCGGGCTGCGACGCAATCGTTCCACCTTCGAGAAACTGATTCTGCTCATGGGCGTCGTCGATGTGCGCCCGGCGGGAGAGGGTGTCCTGTCGTTATCGGGCGCGCACTGGATCGCGCTGGAGAAGGACGTTTTCCAGAAAATGGATTCCCCCCGGAAACTGTACGCGCAACGGGGCGACAACGGCGAGGTCACGCATCTCATCTTCAGCGAGGGCTACTCCGCCGAGCGCCTGGCTTGGCATGAAGACCCGGCGTTGCACCGGGCTCTTTTTCTGCTGGTCGCCGTGGCTTCGATGCTTGGGGCGATTGGCTTCGTCCGCAAACTTTTCAGCCGAAAAACCGACGGCAAGCCGTTGCTTCTCGCGCTTGACCGCTGGGCCGTCGGCTTGGCCTGCCTGTTCACCCTTTTCGTTCTCTACCGGATCGGTTCGGAATTGAACGCCCCGACCGGCGGCTTCGTTCACGGCGTGCCGCCGGCGGTCAAGCTCCTGCTCGCATGGATACTGCTGACCGTCCCGTTGGCCCTGGCCATCGGCGGCCTGGCCGTCCGGCAATGGCGCCGCTCTCACGGCACCGTCATGGCGCGAATTCGTTACAGTTTCATGGCGCTCATCAACGCGTTGTTCGTCGTGCTGCTGTGGCACTGGAACCTGCTCAGCTACTACTTTTCATGAATTATTCCTGTCCGCTTTTCCGAAACAAGACCACGGACCGCGCTTGGCCAAGCTCCCTCTCCCAGCGGGAGAGGGCCGGGGTGAGGGAGAACGCAGGATGATGACGAAGCCAGCCGCTTGGCTTTTTTGCACTTAAAGATTTGAAAAATGGATTTTGATCTCATCGTCATAGGGGCCGGGCCGGGCGGGTACACAGCCGCGATCAGGGCGGCGCAACTCGGCATGAAGACGGCCATCGTCGAGAAGGGCAAAACCCTCGGTGGCACCTGCCTCAACGTCGGCTGCATTCCCAGCAAGGCGCTGCTCTCGTCCACCGAGCTGTTTTACGGGGCGCGGAAGCACTTTGGCTCCCACGGCATTTCGGCCGATGGGTTGTCCATGGATGTCGGTGCGATGATGAAGCGCAAGGACGGCGTCGTCCGCAAGATGGCACGCGGCATCGACTTCCTCATGAACAAAAACGGCATCGAGCGCGTGGCCGGCCTTGGCCGCATCGCCGGGCCGAACGAGGTGGAGGTGACCAGCGACGGGGGCCAACAGTGCCTGAAGGCCAAGCGCATCCTGATCGCCACCGGCAGCCGCGTCGCCGGGCTGCCGTTCCTCGAGTTCGACGGCGAAACGGTGTTGAGCAGCGACGACGCGGTCGCGCTTGGCCAGGCGCCGGTGTCGATGATCGTGATCGGCGGCGGGGCGATTGGCCTCGAGCTTGGCTCGGTCTGGGCGCGGCTCGGCACGGCGGTGACGGTGGTCGAGCTTCTGCCACGCATCGCCGTGACATTCGACGAGGACATCACGCAGGCGCTTCAAACACTGCTGCAAAGGCAGGGGCTGAAATTTCATCTCGGCACCGGCATCGAGTCGGCCGAGAGAACGGAAAGTGGCGTCAAGCTGACTGCCACCAAGGGCGACAAACAACTCGAGATCGAGGCCGAAAAAGTGCTCGTCGCCGTCGGCCGCAAGCCGAACACCGGGGGTCTCGGCGCTGCCGAGGCCGGCGTGGCACTTGACGAACGCGGCTGCATCAAGACCGACGCCGAGTGGCAAACCAGCGTTCCGGGCATTTACGCCATCGGCGACGTGGTGGCGGGGCCGATGCTCGCGCACAAGGCCGAGCAGGAAGCCGTCGCCGCCGTCGAGCGCATGGCGGGGCAGCCGGGAAGCGTGAATTACGACGCCATCCCGTCGGTCATTTACACCGCGCCGGAAGTAGCCGCCGTGGGCCTCACCGAAGCCGGGGCCAAGGCGAATGGGCACGAGACTGCCGTGGGTGTTTTTCCGTTCCAAGCCAACGGCCGGGCCGTCGCCGGCGGGCATGCGGACGGCTTGGCCAAGGTCATCGCCGACAAGGCGAGCGGCCGGGTGCTCGGCGCGCAGATCCTCTCGGCCCATGCGTCGGAGCTGATCGCCGAGGCGGTGTTGCTGATGGAGCTGGGTGGCAGCGCGGAGGCCTTGGCCCGCACCATCCACGCGCACCCGACGATGTCGGAGGGTCTGCGCGAGGCAGCGCACGCCGCAACGGGCGAATCGCTGCACATTTAGCGCTTGGCCGGGCGGCTACTTCAGGCCGAGTTGGCGGGAGAAATAGACGTACTCTAGGGCGTAGCGGCGGGCGTGTTGCTTGAGGTTGGCACCGGCGGCGTGGCCGCCCTCGGTGTTTTCGAAATACAAAACAGGATGCCCCTGTTCGCGCATTCGGGCGACCATTTTTCGCGCGTGCCCGGGGTGCACGCGGTCGTCCTTGGTCGATGTCTCGATGAACACTTTCGGGTATTTGCGCCCTGGGAACATATTTTGATACGGCGAATACTTGAGGAGCGCCGCGCGCATTTTTGGATCCTCGGGATCGCCGTACTCGGCCGCCCAACTCGCGCCGGCCAGCAGCTTGGTGTAGCGCATCATGTCCAGCAACGGCACGCGGCAGACTACCGCGTTCATCAGATCCGGGCGCTGTGTGAAAATGGCGCCGACCAACAGGCCGCCGTTGCTGCCGCCGGAGATGCCCAGGCGCTTGGGCGAGGTGATGCCGCGCTTGGTCAAGTCCTCCGCCACGGCGATGAAGTCGTCATAGGCACGCTGGCGATTCGTCTTGAGCGCGGCCTTGTGCCAGCGCGGCCCGAACTCGCCGCCGCCCCGGATGTTCGCCACGGCGTACGCGCCGCCGCGCTCGAGCCAGAGTTTGCCGATGGTCGCCGAGTAGCTTGGCTTGAGCGAAATCTCGAACCCGCCGTAGCCGTAAAGGATCGTCGGCGTCGAGCCGTCGGGCTTCAGTCCCTTGCGATGAATCACGAAGTACGGCACCGCCTCGCCGTCCGCGCTCCGAACCGTGTGCTGGCTGACCTGCAACCCGTCGGCCTGAAAACGCGCGGGCAGTGCCTTGAGCCGGGTCAGCACATTCGCCCCGGCGTCGTACTCGCTCAACCGATCCGGCGTGATGGGGTCCTCGTAATTGACGAACACCGTGCCGGAGTGGGGGTTCGCCGCCGAGAGGGACACCGTGCCGCTGGGCGGCAGCGGCAGCGGCTCGGCACGCCACTCGCCGGACTTGGCCTCCACGTCGAAGCGCAGGATGCTGCCCTTCACGTTTTGCAGCAGCGACACGTAAAGGCCGCTGCGCGAAACGGTGACGCCCTCGATGCTCGTCCGGTCGTCCGGTGTGTAAACGGTCTCGATGCTCGGCAGCTCGCCGCTCTCCCGAAACGCCGCCGCGTCGATCGCCAGCAGCGCTCCCTCCGGAAAAGTCCGTCCCGCGACCTCCCACGCGTCGCGCAGCGTGAACAGGATTCGCCCGGCGTAAAACCCGGCCAAGTCGACCGACTCCGGCAACGGCAGTCGCCGGAGTTTCCCGCCGCCGCCGATGAGGTGGTACGCGCCGGTGTAAAACGTCAGCGACTGGTCGATCATCGGCAGGGTCGCCTCGCCGGAATCCAATACGCGCGGCCAGATGCCGATGTCCTCCCGGCGACCCTCGAACACCGTCTCGGCCTTGGCCAGGGGCGTGCCGCGCTTCCAGCGCTTGGCCACGCGCGGGTAACCGGACTCGGTCAGCGAGCCCTCGCCCCAGTTTGTGCCGACGAGCAGCGTGTCGCGATCAAGCCAGGCGATGCCGGACTTGGCCTCCGGCAACACAAAGCCATCCTCGACGAAGCGCTTGGCCAAGGCGTCGAACTCGCGGTGCACCGACGCATCGGTCCCGCCCCGGGAGAGCTTGACGAGGCAGCGCTCGTAGCCGGGAGCGAGCCACGCGATGCTTTTGTAAACCCAGTTTTCATCCTCGGCGCTGGCCAGGGCATCGACGTCGAGCACCGTTTCCCACTCCGGCTTGGCCGTGCGGTACGACTCCAGCGTCGTCCGGCGCAAGATGCCCCGGACGTGCCCGGCGTCCCGCCAAAAATTGTATATGTGCCGGCCACGAATCGAGCCGTACGGGATGCGATCCGTGGCGTTGAGCAACGCCTCGGCCTGCGCGAGGAAGGGTTCGTAGTGCTTGTCGGCCTGAAGCTCGGCCAGAGTTTCGCCGTTGCGCTGCTTCACCCACTCGAGTGCTCGTTTGCCCTCGACCTCCTCGAGCCAAAGGAACGGGTCGTCGAGGATCGGCGGTCGCCGGGTTGCATCTTCAGCCAAGGTTGCGCCTGCCATGATCAGTCCACAAAAAAACCAGATCCATCTCTTCATCGTCGGCCCGGGACGCTACCGAGCCAATACGCACAGCACAACCAAGCGCTTGGCTCCGACTTCATCAATGTCCGGCAACCGGCTTCGTCCGTCCAGAGGCTGACCGCGCAATTCCCTGGGTCAGCAGGCAGGGCTGGTTTTTGCCCCTCCCCGTCGATAGCCTTGGCCAAGCGGCCAGAGACGGTCGCATTACTGTTCACCAATGAAATTTTTTTGTTTGGGTGCCGCCGGAAAAATCAGCCGCGAATCAGTTCTCGACCTTCTGCAATCCGACAAACCCACCCGGGTCACGATCGGCGATATGGACGAGGCCCGCGGACGGGAGGTGGTCGCTTGGCTGGATGACGACCGCGTTGACTTTGTCCAAGCCGACGTTTTCCAGACCGACCAGACCGCTGACTTGATGCGGGATTACGATCTCGTCATGGACGGCACTCCCATCTCCATCAACCACGAGTCAACACTGTGCATCGCAAGGGCAGGTGTGCATGGCGTGAACCTGAACGGAACCGGGCCGGAGTTCGCGTTTCATGATACGTTTGTCGAGGCAGGCAAAACCTACGTGCCGGGATTCGGGATGACACCGGGCATCACCAACGTGATGGCCCGTTACGCGCACGACCGGCTGGAGTCGATTGACACCATTCGCATCAGCCACGGGGCGTTCCGGCCGTTTGCCTTTTCGCCAGCGATCACTGAAACGACACGTATCGAGTATGAGCCCGGCTTGGAAAGCCGGATCGTTTTTGAGGACGGCGCGTTCAAACAGGTCGAGCCATTCGCGAGGCCGCTGGAGGTGACGCTGCCCGAGCCGTTCGGGACACACACGCAGTACATCATTCCCCACGCCGAAACCCAGACAATCCCCGGGTCGTTCAGGGAGAAGGGAGTGCGGTTGGTCGAGGTGCGCGGGACGTGGCCGCCGGCCAACATGCAGCTGCTGCGCGTCCTCTATGACTGGGGGTTCCTGGAGAACAAAACGGTGAAGGTGGCGGGAGCCGACGTGGGCGTGATGGATGCCATCGCGAGTTATCTGCTGCAATCCGATCAAGGAACCACGACCAAGCTGTACGGGTATGCCCTGCACGTCGAGGTCACCGGGACGGAGAACGGCAAGCCGGTTTGCTACACCCTGACAAACACCCATCCCGCCTCGGATGGATCGGTCGCCGGCTGGGAACGACTGCGAGCCTACACCCGCTCGGTCGGAATCCCGATGTCCATTGCCGCCCAGTTGATTCTCGATGGCCAGGTTTCTGCCTTGGGGGTTGTCGCTCCGGAGCTGGCGTTTGATCCCAAGGTGGTGTTCGCCGAACTGGAGAAACGGCAGATTGCGATTCACATCGACAAACAGGATGTCGACCAACCAACCGGCTAACCACCAACCGCACCAAGCCAGGTTTTCAAGCTGTCAGACTTGGCATTGTCCAGGAATCGGTCGAGGTGCTTGATTCCGTAGGCATGGAAGTCGATATCCAACGTCGATATACCCACTTGCACATAGGACCACATCGCTTCGCGCAGGTCGGACAGCACCCGCAGCAGGTGCAATTGGGCCATTTCCACCGGGCTTGGTTCCCGGCCGAGATACGATTCCATCAGCGTGAGGCAGCCGGCCTCGTCCATGCAGAAGTTGACCGCGCAATTCCCCAAGTCAACAAACGGGTCGCCCATGCCGGCGTATTCCCAGTCGAGCAAGTAAAGCCGGTCTTTGCCTTGCAGGAAGTTCGCAGCGATAAGGTCGTTGTGGCACGGGGCCAAGCGCTTGGGGCAACGCTCCAGCGCAGCGATGATTTTTCTGGAAAACTCCAGCGCCTCGCCGAGTTGCTCGGGGTGAGTGACGTTGAACCGCTTGGCGGTGGAAATGTAATAGTCGATCACCGTAGGCAGATCAAACTTGCCGGGAACCTCCGGGGCCGAGTGCAGCCGGTGGAGCAACCTGGCCACGCTGCGGATTGTCGCAGGGTCGGTCGTTACAATTGGACCGCCCTCCACGAAACGGGTGACGAGTATTTCGTGTTCGGCGAGGAAGGCCACCGGCTCCGGGGCGATGCCGATCTCCCAGGCCACGCGTGAAATCGCGTGTTCGGTTTGCCGGTTGATGCCGAACAGGTCGGTGTCTTTCCCGGGCAACCGGGCCACGAGCTTTTCGCCGCTGCCAGTCTCGATGAGGAGATTTAGATTCGTGAGGCCGCCGGGAATAGGGTTGAGCGTAAACGTCCCCCAGCCGGGGAATTCAGCGCTCAACAACTCCTCGGCTTGCTCCGTTGAAATCATGCTGAATGACCCCGCTTGGCCAAGCGGGGCGGCTAAATATTCTCCTTCGGCGCGTCGGGGTCTTCCTCGGCCGGCTTTTTCGCGCCGGGCGGTGGCTCGACGACGAGCACCGGTATCGGGTAGCGCAGCTTCATCACATCATCCACGACCACCTCGATGTTGTACACGCCGGGTGTCTCAAACTTGGTGCCGGCAAACACTGCGATGTTGGTCGCGTGATGCGCCGGGTCGCGCAGGACGAACTTGGTCTCGCATTTGCGAACGACTGTTTCCTGGTCGGGCGCGATGAGGCGGATGTTTTCGTGGAACTCGCCCACGCCGGCGACCCAGCGGGTGAACACGCACAGTTTGCCGGCGACGATCGGCATCTTGGGGACACGGATGACGCCGATGATGCCCAGCGCGATGAAGTTGCCGCTGGCCTCCTGCCGCACGTCTTCGCACAGCACGGAGCATTGCAGGTCGGGGAGTATTCGGGATGCTTGCATTCTGTCTGTAAATCTATCGGGCACCCTCGTCAGTTTGCTGTTCGGCGGCGCGGATGGTGTTGCGCATGAGCATGGCGATGGTCATCGGGCCGACGCCGCCAGGGTTCGGGGTGATTTTGCCGGCGATCGGCTGCACGGCGGCGAAGTCCACATCGCCAACCAAGCGGTAGCCCTTCTCGGCGGCGGGGTCATCGACTTGATTCACGCCTACGTCGATTACCGTGGCACCCGGTTTGACCATGTCGGCCTTGACGAACTCGGCCACACCCATCGCCGCCACGATGATGTCGGCCCTGCGGCAATGCCCGGCGACATCGTGGGTGCGCGAGTGGCAGAGCGTTACGGTGGTGTTGGCGTGCCTAGCCTTTTGGCAAAGGATCGCCGCCATTGGTTTGCCGACAATGTTGCCCCGGCCGAGGATCACCACCTCCGCGCCCTCGATCGTCACGCCGGAGCGAATGAGCAACTCGTGCACGCCGCCCGGTGTGCACGGGACGAAGCCGCCGGCCTCGCCGAGCATCAGTTTGCCGACGTTCACCGGGTGAAAGCCGTCGACGTCCTTGGCCGGCGACACGGTGTAGAACACCTTCGCTTCGTCGATGTGGCGCGGCAGCGGCGCCTGCACGAGCACGCCGTGCACGCTGGCATCGGCGTTGAGCTTGCTGAGCAACTCGAGCAAGTCCGCCTCCGCCGTGTCCTCCGGCAGTACGGTCGTCTCGGAGCGGATGCCCAGCCTGGCCGCGGTGTGCTCCTTCATGCGGACATAAACCTCCGACGCCGCATCCCCCCCGACGCGAACGAAGACAAGGCCCGGCTCGACGCCGGCCGTTTTCAGCGCCGCCACACGGGTCTCGGTCTCCGCATGAACCTCCCGGGCGATCGCGCGGCCGTCTATCAGGTTATCAGCCGGCATCAGGGAATCGTCTTGAGCGTGCGCACGTCGAGCAGCGGCAGCGAGGGCCATCGCGGATCGACAGCCTCGATGCCGGTGAGAACGACCCTGCGGTTGCGCAGCATGCCCATCAGGTGATTGAAGGTGATGGGCTCACCGTCCTCGCCCTTGGCCGACTTGAGCGGCCCGGAGTCGGACGAGTAGAGATAGTTGATGGTGCGGCCGTTGTCGTCGAGCAACTCGAACCGGCTTGGGGCTTTCGGGCTGCGGAAGAAGCGCCGCTTGATGGTGCCCTCGCGGGTGACGATGCGCGGCGGCGGCACCGGCAATTTCGTGTCGGTGACGGCGGGGGCCGGTTCCGGTTTGGTTTCCTCGGCATCCTCCGGGTTGCCCATCGGCGGCTTTTGCGCGTCGCCGGACTCGGGGGCATCGACCACCACGACTTCCGGTGCTGGCGGCTCCGGCAAGTCTCCCGGCTCGGTGGTTTCATTCGATTCTTCCGGCTCGCCCTTGGCTTCCTCCGGCTCCTTCGCCTCGGTCACCTCCTCGGCGGCTGGCTTGGCCTCGGGAGTCTCTTTTGGCTCTTCCGTTTCGGTCACCTCAGTCGGCTTGGCCTCGGTGGTTTCCTCCGGCTTGGCCTCCTCGGCGGCTTGGCCAAGCTCGATGAACTTGGCCGCGACGTAGGCATGGGCTCCGGCGGGATGCTCGATCTCAATCCAGTCGCCGGCGGTGCGTTTTTCCTTCACGGCATCGCCCTTGGCCAGACGGCCGATGATGCTGAAGCGCTCGCTGCCCCCGGCGCGGACGTTGAGTTTTTTGGCGGTCACTTTGCCCTCTTTGACGAAGCTCATGTGCACCCATGTCTGGCCGGCGGCCGGCATGGCGATCTTGAGCCAGTCGGCCGGCTCGCCCTTGCGCGGCGGGGCGACGGTCACTTTGGCGAGAACGGTCACTTGGTCGCCCTTGCGAAGCTGGGCCACGCGTTCGCCGATCAGGCTGGCCCGGGCGCGGACGTTGACTCGGTCGGCCGAGACGGTGCCTGTCTCGGGGGGGGTGACTTCGCTGACAACGTTCTTCGCGCTCAAGCCTGAAACGGCAACCAGCAACGTCAGCGCGGGGATGAAGAAACGGTCAAGTGGTTTCATGGGGGACGAGTGTGAAACGTTGCCCCACCGGTGTCAATTCCGCCGAGAGGGTCGAGGCGATTTTCCGCGCGGCTTGAGGCACGACGCGACCTCGGCGCGGCTGAGCATGCGCCACTTGCCGGGCGGCAGTTCGCCCAGCTTCACCGGCCCGACCGCCACCCGTTGCAGGCGCAACACACGGAGGCCGAGCGCTTTAAACATCCGGCGCACCTCGCGGTTTTTGCCCTCGGCCAGCACGAGCTCCGCCTCGCTGCGGGTATTGTTGGCGGAGAGCAGGCGGGCGCTCCTGGCTTTCAGAAAATCCCCCTTGTCGCGCAGGCCAACCGTGAGCTGCTTGAGTGTCTCCGTCTCGAGCCGCTTGGCCAGCGTCACGCGATAGGTCTTGAGCAGGCCGTGGCTCGGGTGCGCCACCTTCTGGCAAAACTCGCCGTCGTTGGTCAGCAGGATCAGCCCCTCGCTGTCGGCGTCGAGCCGGCCGATGGTGAAGAGGTGCCCCCAGTCCGCCGGCAACAGGTCGAACACCGTCCGGCGATCGTGCGTGTCGCGGCGGGTGCAGAGAAACTTCGGGGGCTTGTTGAGGGCGACGAACCGCTTGGCCCTGGCCCGGATCGGGCGGCCGTCGAGCGACACTTCGTCCCGGGTGGGATCAACCTTCGTGCCAAGCAGCCGGACGACTTGGCCATCGACGGTGACGCGACCGGCGAGGATCAGCTTTTCGCCTTCACGGCGGGAAGCCACTCCGGCCCCGGAGAGAAATTTTTGCAGGCGAACCATCACCACGGGGGAGGCAAATGCGGTGCGGTCAGTGGCGGGCGAGCAACGGAACCGGGGGCGATTATTCCTCCGGCTTGGTCTTTTTCAGGCCGGTGATGCGGTCGTCCTCCTTGAGTTCACCGCGTTTGCGCAGCAGTTCGACGCGCTCATAACGGGTGAGCACAGTGCGCTTGGCTTCAGCGGCACTACCGACTTTCAGGCTGGGATGTTGTGACATTTTCTTAAAAAATAAACGATTTGGAGTCTCTCCGCCGGGAAGCGGGCGCGGGAACCTACCACACCCCACCTCGATTGCAACCGGATATTTCGCTACAAATGCAGGCTTTTCTGCTTCTTCCTCAAAGGGCATGCTTGGCCAAGTGCTGCTTCCATCGTGACGTTTTTTTCGACAAAAACTAGGCTCAATATGCTTGGCTTCGTTGCTGCCCTGTCCTTGGCTCGCGCGGAGGTGCCCGATATCCGCTCGGTCGAACTGGATCTCACCATCCCTAGGCTGGAAACCGGCCAACCGGATGCCGGCAGGCGAGTGAAGCAAACTATCCCCGGCTACGAGCAGACTGGCGTTTATCATGTCACCTATCTGCCGGTTGATTGGGTACAAGGCAAAAGCTATCCGGTGCTCATCGAATATGCCGGGAACAAATACCACGGAGCCAACGGTGACATTAGCACCGGCCGGCCTGAAGGCAGCAAGATGGGTTACGGAATCTCCGGCGGACGCGGCTTCATTTGGGTATGCCTGCCTTACCTCAACGTTAACGGAGATGACATTGCACTCACTTGGTGGGGCGACGCCAAAAATCGCACCGCGCGGCCGACGTTGGATTACTGCCACAAAGCCGTCCCGTGGATTTGCAAAGAATACGGAGGCGACCCTGACCGCGTCATCCTGTGTGGATTCTCACGCGGTGCCATCGCCTGCAACTACCTTGGACTGTACGATAACGAAACCGCCAAACTATGGCGGGCCTTCATTCCATACAGTCACTACGATGGTATCCGCACTTGGCCTTACCCTGCCTCCGACCGCGATTCCGCCCTCGCCCGACTTAAGCGCCTAGCCAAGCGCCCTCAATTCATCTGCCACGAAATCACCGGCGCTCAACTCAACCTTGCGGCGACAAAAAAATGGATCGAATCGACCGATCTTACTGAAAACATCACTTTCGCCGAAACCGGTTTCCGCAACCACAACGACGCATGGCTTCTCCGCCCCAGCCCAGCCCGCGAAAAACTCCGAGTTTGGCTGAAGGACGCACTATCCGTCCCTTAGCCTCTAATCACTCTCGAAGGCAAATTCCGCATTGCGTCGGGGCGGTGTATGACTAGACTGCCGCACCGCTTGCTTTGTTTGTCGACATGAGCCGCAAGGAACAGTTTTCCCGCAAAGATCTCCCGGATGAGTTGCGTCAGCAATTCGCCGTGGTGGAGCGTCGGCTGTGGCGTGTCGAGACGGCGATGGCGGTGTGTCTCGCTGCGGCCGGGTTGTTCGGTTCGTATCTCGTCCTTTTTTTCTCCGACCGCCTATGGGACAGCCCGGGCTGGCTGCGGCTTAGCCTGCTCGCCGCCGGTGTTGGCATCACGGTCGCCTCGGTGGTCTGGTGGCTCACCCGCTGGGTGTTCCGCAAGCGCGACACGCGAGCCTTGGCCAAGCTGGTGCAACGGCGGTATCGGCGACTCGGCGACCGGCTGCTCGGCATCGTCGAGTTGGCCGACGAGGAAAAACGCCCGGCCATTTTCTCCCCCGCGCTTTACGAGGCGGCGATTAGCCAGGTCGCCGGTGAGGCGCTGAAGCTCGATTTCAAGCAAACGGTCAGCCCGCGGCCGGCGCGGCAGCGGGCCATCATCGCGGCGGGTCTTGTTGCGGTGGCGGTCGTCGCCTGGGCGGTTGTCCCGCAGGCTGGCTGGAACACGCTTCAGCGCTGGGGTCTGCCGGCGGCCGACATTTCGAGGCACACGCTCGTTCGGCTCACCGGGTTTCCCGGCGAGATGGTCGTGGCCAAGGGCGAGTCGTTCGACGTCAACGGCGCGGTCGAGTACCGCTCGTTTTGGAAACCCGGCACCGCCTCGGCACGGTTCAACGACAGCAAGCCGATACGAGCCGACATCGCCGGCACCAACGTGAATTTCACCGTCTCCGGCAAGGTCGAGGACGGCGCCCTCACGGTGAAGGTCGGCGACGCCCGGCATGCGGTCGAGATACGCCCGGTGCAACGCCCGGCGATGCGCGAACTGCACGCCCGCATCGAGCTGCCCGCGTACTTGCAGCACCCGGTGCAAAACGAGACGGTGCAGGCGGCTTTCCTGCCGGTGCTTCGCGGCAGCACGGTGTCGTTCCAGGGCCGTGTCTCTCGCGAGCTCAACCAGGCGCAGGTGACGATTGACGAGGTGGCCAAGCCGATGAGCGTTCGCAATGATAATTTTTCCAGCCCGGCGCATGAGGTGGGCGGCACGTCGCATTTTGCCTTCACTTGGCGCGACAAACACGACCTCGCCGGGGCGGCCGCGTGGCAGTTGAACGTCGAGGCGATCGACGACATTGCGCCGCGTCCCGACCTCGGCACGCTGGGCCGCGACCTGGCCATCCTAGAGACCGAGGTGCTCGAGCTCAACGCCACCGTGCGCGATGACTTCGGCGTGAAGGAAGCCGGCATCGAGTGGCGTGCGCTTGGCCAGGCGGAGGAGTCGCCGCCGCAAATCGCCGCCGCGCTCACGGTCTTGGCCAACGGTACGCAGGAGACCGAGTTTGAGGCGAGTTTTCATTTCAGCCCGGCGGTGCTTGGCATCGGCAGGGACACCACCGTCGAGCTTGCCGCCTGGGCGACCGACCATCTGCCCGGTCGCAAGCCAAGCCGCACGATGCCGTATCGGCTGCACATCCTCGGCATCGAGGATCACGCCGAGATGGTTCGGCAAAAACTGGAGGAAATCCTGGAGAACCTCGAGGAGGTTTCGCGCGCCGAGGAAGACATCGCCGAGGACACGCGTGAGTTGGCCAAGGCCGACGACGACACCTTGGCCAAGCGCAAGACCAACGAGAAGATCGAGCAAACCGCCGAGGATCAAAGGGAGAACGCGCAGGACTTGAAAGACCTCGCGAAGGAGGGAGCCAAGGCGTTGATGGAGGCCATGCGCAATCCGGCCTTCGACGTGCAGACGCTGCGCGACTGGGCGCAGAACATGCAGAAGATGAACGAGCTGGCCGACCAGCAGATGAAGCAGGCCCAGTCCAAGCTCGGCGAGGCGCAGCAGGGCGGCGAGCCGCAGGAGAAAAAAGAGAAGCTCGCCGACGCGCTCGAGGAGGAGGAGGAGGCGCTCGACGAGCTGGCCGATTTGCAGGACAAGGTGAACAAGGACCTCGACAACCTTCAGGCCCTCACGCTGTCCCAGCGGCTGCGCAAAATCAGCAAGGAGGAAATGGCACTGCGCAAAAAAATCAAGGACATCATCCAGGAAACCATCGGTCTGACGCCGGACGATCTGCCGGAGCGCCACACCCGCGCCAACGGCCGCTTCACCAAGTCGCAGGGCCGCACGCAGGCCATGGCCGTCGAGTTGCAGGGCGAGATCAGCCGCTTTTACGAGCGCACCGGCAAGGGCCAGTACGGTGAGGTCAGCCGCGAGATGGAGACGGAGAAAACCGGCGAGTCGCTCGCGGAGATCGAGCAGCAGATTTCTTCCAACATCTCCATGCTGGCCATCCGCAACCTCGGCGACTGGTCCGGCAATTTCGAGGAGTGGGCCAAGAAACTCGAGCCACCCAAAAAGGACTCAGACGGCGGCGGCCAGGGCGGTGGCCAGGGCGGCGAGAAAAAGGTGAACGAGCTGATGAAACTGCTTTTCTCCATGCTGCGCCTGCGTGAAAGCGAGCTGCTGCACCGGCAGCAAACCGCCCTGCTCGAGCAGCAGAAGGGCGAGGCCGGCATTTACGCGAAGGGCCTCGAGCGGGTGGTGCAAATGCACGCCGACTCAATGCTCGAGCTGAACCGGATGCAGTTCGAGACCGTCGAGCCGGCGATGCTTGACCCGTTGCAGGAGACGTTCGACTCGATGGAGATCACCGACAACCTGCTCGACAAGCCGCAGACCGACTCGGTCACCACCGAGGCGCAGACCGGCACCATCCGGGCCATGTCCGACGTCATCAACCTCATTAACGAGGAGGTCAGGCGCGACAGCGGCCAGCAGGGCCAATCGCAGGCTCAGCAGGAAATGGCGTTCATGATGGCGATGATGGCGATGAAACAGCAGATGGGCCAGGGCATGAAGCAGAGCCAAAGCGGCGGCGGCAGCCAGGCCGGCGGCACGACCAGCCAATCCGCCTCCGCATTGACCGGCGACGCCGTCGGCCGCGAGGACAGCGAACGCACCATCAGCCGGGGCAGCGGCGCGGCGGCACGGTTGCCGGAGGAGTTTCGCGAGGTGTTGCAGGATTATTTCAAGGCGGTGGAGGTGATGGAGGGGGACGGGAAGCGATGAGGCGGACGCGGCTTTCGCTTCTCATCGCGGTGTGCCTGGCCGTGGCCTTTCCGGCTCAGGCGCAAAAACTGTTTGAGGAGTCGAGCGACCTGTTGCCGAAAGAGATCGAGCGTATGTACTTGAAGGGCCTGCAGTTCATCGTGCAGTCCCAGATCGCCGGCGGCAATTTCAAGGACAAGCCGTACGGCACGTCGCCGGCGGTGGTCGGGCTGGCCGTGGTGGCGATGCTCGCGCATGGGGACGACCCGGTCCACGGCCCGTACAGCGGCCCGATCAAGCGCGGACTCAACTTCATCGTCAGCCGGCAAAACAAGACCACCGGCTACATCGGCACCACGATGTATAACCACGGCTTTGCGACGCTGGCTTTGGCCGAGGCGTACGGCGCGGTGGAGGACGACCGGCTTGGCCCGGCGCTCGAGAAAGCCATCGCCCTGATCATCAACGCGCAGAAAAAAAACCCGCGCGGCGGCTGGCGCTACTCGCCGGAGAGTACCGACGCCGACACCACAGTGAGCGGCGCACAGATGGTGGCGTTGTTCGCCGCGCGCAACGCCGGCCTGACTGTGCCGGAGTCGGCCATCCAGACCGGCCTGAAATATTTCAAGACGTGCCAGACGCCCGAGGGCGGTTTCGGCTACACGTCCAACCGAGGCCCCAACGCCGCCCGCTCGGCCATCGGCACGCTGGTGTTCGCCCTGGCCAAGGAGAAGGACAGTGCGACTTTCCGGAAAGCATTCGGCTACCTCCGCAAGGCCCCGGAGACGTCGAGCTACCGGAACTATTATTTGTACTATGGCGCGCAGGCATTCTTCCACGCCTCGCCGGCGGAGTGGGCCAAGTGGAACCGCAAAAACATCGCCACGCTCAAGCAAAACCAGAACGAGGACGGAAGCTGGGGCGGCCAGTTCGGCACCACGTTTGCCACCTCCGCCTCGCTGCTTTCGCTTGCGCTCAACTACCGTTTCCTGCCGATCTATGAGCGGTAATCCATCCCAGCTAAGGCGATGGTTCCGCCGGCCGCTTTGGCTGGCGGCGATCGCGCTTGGCCTAGGCCAGGCGCTTGGCCAGGCGGCTGGCAAGGACGACCTCGTGCGTTTCCTCGACGGCTCGATGCTTCACGGCGAACTGCAGCAGGTCAGCCTCGGCGACGGCGTGCGCTGGGCGCGGCCCGACTTGGCCAAGCCGGTCGATTTTCGGCCGGACAACCTGGCTTGGATTCGTTTCGAGGGCGCGCGCCCGGTGAAGCGCCCGTCCGAGCCGACCGTGCACATCCGCTTTCACAACGGCGACGAGGTGCTCGGCAACCTGATCGCACTCGACGAGCAACGCGTGCAGTTCTCCACCTGGTTCAACGAGCAATTGTCCGCGCCGCGCGGCGTGCTGCAGTCGCTGGCGTTTCTCTCGCCGGGTTTCCGGATTTTGTTTGAAGGCCCGACGACTCTCACCGGTTGGAAACTCGGTCGCGATCCCAAGGCGTGGAAGTACCGCGACGGCGTTTTCATCTCCGAGGGCGTCGGCGTGATTGGGCGTGACTTCGGCCTCAAGGACTCGTCGCGCATCGAGTTCGACCTGCAATGGAGCGGCACCTTCAGCCTGATCGTTCCAGTGTACACCTCGGCGCTTGACCGGTTTGATTACCGCAGCAACTCGTACATGTTTTACATCAGCCGGGGCTACGTCAGTTTGCAGCGCGTGCAGAACGGCGCCGGTGTCCGCAACCTTGGCCAGGGGCAGATCCCCGAAATGCGGTCGAAGAACCGCGTGCAAGTCGAGATCCGCGTCAACAAACCCAAGGCCGAGATGGAGCTCTACATCGACCGCAAACTCGTCCGCAAATGGCGCGACACAAACGGCTTCGCTGCCACCGGAACCGGCATGGCGTTTTTCTCGCAGCTCAACGGCCCGATTGTGCGCGTGAGCAACCTCCGCGTGTCGGCGTGGGACGGCCATTCCGACCCGATCCAAATCGCCGTGAACGACGGCCCGGAGGACATGGTTTTTCTCAAGAACCGCGACGAGGTGCCCGGCAAGCTCAAGTCGATGGACGGCCGGACGGTCGTGATTAACTCGCTCGGCGCGGACCTCACCATTCCGCTCGAGCGCATCACCCGCGTGGCGCTCACCAAGCCGGAAGCCAAGCCGGAAGCCAAGCGGCCGTGGGAAGTGCGCGCGCACTTCGCCGGTGGCGCGGCCGTGTCGTTCGAGCTCCAGCAATGGGAGGGCAGCACCCTCACCGGCCACAGCCGAAACTTCGGCCCGGTGACATTCGACTCGCAGTACATCCGGCGGCTGCAGTTCAACCTCGGCACCTCACAAAAAACCAGCGACACCAACGCCGGCGGCGCCGACCAACTCTGGCCCTGGGATGATTGACGAAATGAGACATTCGTTTTCGCGGCCGCGTCGTGGGCTTTCTCGGGTTTTCACGGGTTTATTTTTAAACGCAGAGGACGCGGAGACGCAGAGGGCCGCAGAGGAAAAAGGGCGTAAAGCTTCGCGGCAGCGTCGTGGAGTGCGGTTCTCTGCGCCGCTTTTTTTATCAGTTTCAAGTTTCAAGTTTTCAGTTTCAAGTTGTTCAAAATCCGTGTTCATCCGTGCAATCCGTGTCTTAAAAAGTTTTCAGTTCAAGCCGTCCATTCGCGTCCCTTGGTGTCCATTCGCGGTTTTCATCCTGGCCGCAACAACCGCCCTTGGCCAAGCCGGCTCGGCCGGCGACAGCAAATCCACCATCCATTTCAAGAACGGCGACTGGCTGCGCGGCGCTCTCGCCGCATACGACCCGGCCGTCGGCGTGACGTGGCGCCACGCCGACGCGACGGCTCCGCTACACTTCAACACCGGCCAACTCACCGGGATCACGCTGGACGGCACCGCCGTTGGCCGACTCGCCGCCGGAAACCTCTGCGAGGTGGAACTCGTCAACGGCGACCACTTTCGCGGCAACCTCGCCGGTGCCACGGCGCAACATTTCCTGTTCGACACCTGGCACGCCGGGCGGATGCAGTTGCTGCGCAGCACCGTCCGCAAGATCGCCCCGCTGCCCAAGGGGCTGAAGACGATCTTTCAGGGGCCGGAAAGTGACGACGGCTGGACACACGGCAAGATCAGCAACGAGACCATCGGTGAGTCAGGCAACTGGCGTTATCACAACGGCGGATTCCACGCCAAGGCGGCCGCCTCCATCGCCCGCGACCTGGGCCTGCCGGACAGCTCGCACATCTCGTTCGACCTCGAGTGGAGTGGCGCGATGCACCTGGCATTCGCGCTGTACACCGACACGCTGCAACCGATCAGCCTGTCCACCAAGGAGAACGAGCCGGACTTCGGCGGCTTTTACAGCATCCAAGTCAACAGCTACTCGGTGAACCTTTTGCCGGTCAAAAAACACACGCCGCTCACCTACCTCGGCCAGGCGACCGTCCCTAGCTTCCGCAATAAAACCAAGGCGCGCCTCGAGTTTTTTGCCAACAAGGCACAGCGTCTGATCGCCGTGGCGATCGACGGCAAGCTGATCCGCAAATGGACCGACCCCAAGGGCTTCACCGGCGAGGGCAGCGGCATCCGCATCGTGCACCAGGGCCGGGGCGCCGTGCGCATCAGCAACCTGCGCGTCGAGGAATGGGACGGCCGGTTCAAGGGTCCGCCGACCCATCCCATCGGCGCGCAGGACGACCTCGTCAAGCTGATCAACAACGACCGCATGCGGGGCCGCGTCAACGGTATCGAGGGCGACAAACTCAACGTCACCACGCCCGAGGGCGGTTTCCCCGTGCCGCTCGACCGCGTGAAACAGATCGAGCCGGCGACAAGCAAGACCGCCGCCGACATGCCGCTCAAGCACCGCGTGCGCGCCCACTTCAGCGATGGTAGCCGGCTTACTTTTGTGCTGAACCGCTGGGCTGCCGCCGGCGTCGAGGCGCAAAGCCCGAGCTTCGGCCGCGCCACCTTCAAGCCCGGCTCCATCATGCGCCTCGAGTTTCAGCCGGAGAAAAAGTGAGCAGTAAGCAGTGAGCGGGGCTTCCGCGCCAGCGTCTTGGAGTGCGCGCGCTGTGCGCCGCTTTGGAAAAAAAGTTTCAAGTTTCAAGTTTGAAGAAAACCTTCATTGCCGATTGACTTGAAACTTGAAACTGAAAATTTGAAACTCCTCAAACTGCGTTTAAGTCAACCGCCGTTTTTTCGGTAGGCGGCGTGGTTTGTCGGGATGCCCTGTGCGTTGAACTCTTGCTCGAAGTCGGTCACGAGTGCCTTGAGCGGCCTGGGCGTTTCCGTGCGCTCGAACCCCGCCGCCCCATCGAACAGTTCCAGCATTTGCTCGAAATAGTCGATGTCGTCCGTCCGCAGATAAACGACGCCTCCGGCCTTGAGCAGTCGCTTGGACAGGGGCGGGAACGGCTCGCTGATCAGCCGGTTTTTGTGGTGCCGCTTCTTCGGCCACGGATCGGGGAAGTAAACGTGGATCGCGTCCAGCGTCCCCGGCGGCAGCAGGTGCTCGAGTACGTACGCCGCCTCGGCCCGGAGGAGCCGGAGATTCTTCAACTCGGCGCGATGTCCCTTACGGTCGAGCTTGGTGATGCGCCCGAGCAGCCGCTCCAGCGCGACAATGTTCCGGCCGGGGTGGGCCTGGGCGTACTGCAGCGTGAACGACCCGTCGCCGGAGCCAAGCTCCAGTTCCAGCGGTTGCTCCGCCGTGAACAGCGCGGCCAGGTCGATCGGCTCGATGGCCGAAGTGATCGGGTGAATCAGCGACTCGCCCGGCGGCAATGACTTGTTACGACTCACAGCTTGGCCAAGCGCTGAGCGTTTTTGGAGTGCGCCGGTAGAGCGAAGCGGCGACGGCGCTTTCGGGAGGGATGGGTTCCACCCCGTCCCCTATTTTAGGAGCGAGGTGGAACTCGCTCCTCCACAAAAAAAGCGGAATCGCGAGGCGCGTGTGCTCCCCTCCCTCTCCCAGCGGGAGAGGGCCGGGGTGAGGGAGAAAGCAGGGCAACTGTGAGGTCGTACAATACACTGTTAAATTACCAGATGTTTTCGGGTCAACGGTAGTCGCCGCCGTTGAGGCTGTTCACCACCGACTTCTGCCAGGCGGCCAAGCCGGCTTTCATTCGATCCACGCGCTTGGCCAATTTCTTGGTGCTGCCGAGCATGTTTTGCTGTTCCTTCGGATCGTCGCCCAAGTGATAAAGTTCGTAGGCAAACTCGCCCTTGTTTTTCTTCACCGGCGCGCGATGCAGCTTGTAATCGCCGTCGATCCATGCGGCGTGACCAGGCAGCGTGTCGGTCGGATACTGCCGGTCGATCTGTCCCTCCGGCTCGGCCGGTTTTTGGTTGCCGGCGAGTTGCTCCTGCCGCAGCACCTCGAGCATCGCCCGGCTTTTTCTCGGGCGGCCTCTGGCCTGGTACGTCCAGAATCCCATCGGCTTTTCACGGCGCTTGGCCTTGCCGTTGAGCAATGACACGAGGCTCGTGCCGTCGAGCACCGGCTGGTTGTTTGGCAGCGGCGCGCCGGCCAGTTCCAGCAGCGTCGGGTAAATGTCCGACGTGTTGGCGTTCATGTTCGTGATGCGGTTCGACTTGATCCGCGCCGGCCACTCGATGATCGCCGGCACGCGGATGCCGCCCTCGTACAGGCTGCCCTTTCGCGCGCGCAAACCGCCGGTTGAGCCTTTCGGGATCGCGCCGTTGTCGCTGCAATACCAAAGCACCGTGTTGTCGGCGACGCCGAGTCTGCGGATGCCTTTTCGCAGTTCGCCCAACGCGGCGTCCATCGCCGTGATCTCGCCGTAAAAATGGGCTGCGCCGTCCGGCTGATCGGCGTACATTTTTTTGTATTTATCGACCGCGACGTGCGGGCTGTGGGGGTTGCCGAACCATATCACCGCGAGGAAAGGTTTGTCGCTCTTGGCCGCCTTGCCGATCCAGTCCAGCGCCAAGTCGGTCGTGACGTGCGAGCTTTCGCCGTCGGTCTCGATCACCTGCCCGTTGTGGCTGAAGAGCGGGCTGTTCTCGTAAAAATTCGGACTCGAAAACCAGTCGTCGAACCCGCTGTTGCCCGGGCTGGCCGCGCCGTCGGCGCGCATCGAGCCGATGTGCCACTTGCCAAAATGCGCCGTCGTGTAGCCGGCTTTTTTGAGCGCCTCGGCGACGGTGATCTCCTGCGGCCGCAGCGTGTGGCCCCACGCGAAGCAGCCGAAGCGGTTCGGGTTGCGCCCGGTCATCACGCTGCCGCGTGTCGGCGAACAGACGGCCGCCGCCGAGTAGAACCGATCGAACCGCAGACCGGTTCGCGCCATCTCATCCATCACCGGCGTCTTGAGGATCGGATGTCCGTTGTAGCCGGTGTCACCCCAGCCCTGATCGTCGGCCATGCAGAGAATGAAGTTCGGCCGCTCGGCCAACGGCTTGGCCAAGGCAACCGCCGCGAACACGATTAAAATGAAAGTGCGTTTCATGAGAAATTCCCCAACACGGGTTCGGCGGAAAGACTTGCTGCCAAGCGGCAAATAGTCGAGCGCCGCTTTGGCCTTGCGCGGCGGGGCGCTTGGCGGGATGCTCCCGGCACTTAATTTCACGATGAAAACCAGAATGCTTCCATGCATTGTTGCGCTTGGCTTTGGCCTCGCGCTTGGCCAGGCGGCCGATCCGACCCAAGACCGGGTGGCCAAGGGCGTCGCCGCCGAGTTGCCGTCGCTTGTTTCGCTGTACAAACATTTTCACGCCAACCCGGAGCTGTCGTTCATGGAGGTCGAGACGGCCAAACGGTTGGCCGCCGAGTTGCGCGATGCCGGGTTGACTGTGAGCACCGGCATCGGCGGGCACGGACTCGTCGGCGTGCTCAAGAACGGCGACGGCCCGACGCTGCTGATCCGCGCCGACATGGACGGCTTGCCGGTGCGGGAGGAAACCGGCCTGCCGCACGCCAGCACCAAGCAGATGGCCGACGACCTGGGCAACACGGTTTACACCATGCACGCCTGCGGGCACGACGTGCACATGACGAGCTTCGTCGGCACGGCGCGGCTGCTGGGCCAACTGCGCGACCGGTGGAGCGGCACGCTGGTGATGATCGGCCAGCCGGCGGAGGAGCGCGGCGCCGGCGCGCGCGCGATGCTCGAGGACGGGTTGTTCAAGCGGTTCCCAGTGCCGGACTACTGCATCGCGCTGCACGTGGCGTCCGACCAGCCAGCCGGGACGATCGGCTACAATTCCGGCTACGTGTACGCCAACGTCGATTCGGTGGACATCACCGTGCGCGGGCAGGGCGGCCACGGCTCGCAGCCGCAGGCGTCGAAGGATCCGATAGTGCTCGCGTCGCAGATCGTCATTGCGCTGCAGACGATCGTCAGCCGCGAGGTGCATCCGCGCGAGCCGGCCGTGGTCACCGTCGGGTCGATCCACGGCGGCACAAAGCACAACATCATTCCCAACGAGGTGAAGTTGCAACTGACCATCCGTTCGTACACCGACGCGGTCCGCGACCAAATCCTTGCGGCGATCAAGCGCATCAGCCTGGGCACCGCGCAGGCCGCCGGCGTGGCGAAGGATCGGCTGCCGATCGTGACGGTGAAGGACGAGTTCACGCCGTCGGCCTACAATGACCCCGCCTTGGCCAAGCGCATCACCGACACGATGGCCGACTGGCTCGGCAAGGGCACGCTCATCAAGCGGCGGCCGACGATGGGCGGCGAGGACTTCGGCATGTACGGCCGCACCGGGCACAAGATACCGATCTTCATGTTTGCGCTGGGCACCGTGTCGAGCGATCTGCTCAAGCGCTTCCGCGCCGCCGGCAAACCGCTGCCGATGGTGCACTCGAGCACCTACGCGCCGGACATCGAGCCGAGCCTGCGCACCGGCGTCACCGCCACCACCGCCGCAGCCCTCGATTTGCTGGTAAAAAAGTGAGAGAATTGGAGTTGAATCCATGGGCGAAGATTGGCAAATCACCCCCCCCGCTTTCACGGGTTGATTGAGGCTCATAGATATGCCGATCACATTTGATTTAGCGGTGACGCAGCACACGGCGGCTATGCGGCGTTTGCGGTCGGTTAGTCTGCAGATGGCCACCGGTAAGCGTGAGATGGGCGGTGTCCGGCTTGATGCGGCGAACTTCTCGATGGCCGCAAAGTTTGACGCGCAGGTGCACCGGATGGATGCCGCGCTGAGCAACACCGGCAACGCAATGTCGATGCTGCAAACTCAGGATGGGACGATGCGCAGTGTGGGCAAGTCGCTCAACCGCATGGGGGAGCTGGCCATCCTGGCGCAGGATGTCACCAAGTCGGATGCTGATCGCGCGCTTTATGCAGAGGAGTTCACCCAGTTGAAAACCATGGTCAGCGACTCGTCGGGCATGACGTTCAACGGGGTGAAAATATTTGGCAGCCAATCCAAAACCGTGACGGTCAATGAGGACGGCGGCACGACCGAACTTCCGGCCATCAATCTGCAGGCTGACCCCTATGCTGCAGCGGTCGCGAACGAAATCTCCATCGCAACTTTGGACAGCGCGGCGGCGGCGTTGGGAGTCGTCAAGGAAGGCATGAGCCAGGTGTCCACCGACCGGGCCAAGGTTGGCGCGGCGCAAGCCAGCCTTGAAGCCGAGAGCGAGCGATTGACTGCCGCGCGCTCGTCTTTGACCTTCGCCGGCAGCCGGATCACCGATGTCAATTACGCCCACGCGGTCACCAAAAAATCAGCTGCGCAGGTCCAACTCCAGATGGCCACGGCTGTCCTTGCTCACAAGTCGATTAATCCTGAGGCTGCGCTGTATCTCACCCTTTGATCCTGGCTAAAAAAAGGCTTGCGCCCCGCTGTCGGCTGGCTATGCTCTCCCCAGTGTTTCCAACAACGAAAGGAACATCATCATGAAAAAAATAATCGCATTATTCGCAATGGCCGCTGCTGTGGTCGGAGTCCAGGCAGCCGAACTCAACCTGAAAGTGGACGGAATGGTCTGCTCGATCGGTTGTGTCAGCAAGGTCAAGCAGAGCCTGACCACGGTCAAGGGTGTTGATATCAAGGGCACTAAGTTCGCTCTCGGCAAAAAGCTGGGCGCGGTGAAGGTCTCCTTCTGCGACCAGACCACCTCGAAGAAAAAGATCATGAACGCCATCAAGAAGGCCGGCTACAAGGTCGCTGAGGTGCCCCAGAAGAAGGCCAAGGGCAAAGCCAAGGCCAAGAAGAAAGCCTGAAGAACGGCTCATTATTTCAAATCGGCGTTCCAAACCGGGGCGCCGATTTTTTTGTGACCGCTCCGCTTGGCCAAGCATCTGCGGGTGGAGATGTGCCGCCCCTGCGGGGCTTGTTGATCTTTATCGCCGTCAATCTCGGGGCTGACGCACCGAGCTATTGCCTCCCGCTCCTCGGAGCTTGCGGGTTCACAGGATCATTTTTTAAATCCTGATAATCTGTGTTTATTTGCGTCCAATTCTTACTTCCCGGTTCTCGCATACTTTTCTTGTAACTTGAAAGTTGAAACTTGAAACTCTCCCCGGCCCTTGGCCAAGCCGAACCCTGATTTCCCATGAACACCCTGTTGATCGCCCTGCTGGCCGGTGTCGGATTCATCGTCGCCTATCACACGTACGGCCGCTGGCTGGGCAGCAAGATTTTTCGGCTCTCCGCCGATGCCGTCTGCCCCAGTGAACGCCTAGAGGATGGTGTGGACTACGTGCCGACGAGCAAGTCGGTGGTCTTCGGTCATCACTTCACTTCAATCGCAGGCACCGGCCCGATCGTTGGCCCGGCGATCGCAATTATGTGGGGCTGGGTGCCGGCGCTGTTGTGGGTGGTGCTCGGCTCAATTTTCATCGGCGCAGTGCACGACTTTGGCGCGCTCGTCGTCAGCCTCCGTAACAACGGCCAGACCGTCGGCGACATCGCCGGCCGCGTGCTCAACAAGCGTGTTCGACTGCTGTTCCTGCTCGTTCTGTTCATGGCGCTGACGGTTGTGCTGGCTATCTTCGGTCTGGTGATCGCCGCCGTGTTCAAGCAGTACCCGGCCGCGATTTTTCCGTGCGTGGTGCAGATTCCCATCGCCGTGGCCATCGGCGTGCTGCTGCATCGCAAGGGCGTGGGCTTGTTGGTGCCGTCGCTTGTTGCGTTGGGCGTCATGTATCTTTCGGTCGTGTTCGGCAACGGCGGCGCGCTTGGCTCGTTCAACGCCGCACTCGCCGCCTGGCCCATTTGGCAGTGGGTCGTCGTGCTGCTGGTGTACTCGTACATCGCCTCGGTGTTGCCGGTGTGGACGCTGCTGCAGCCGCGCGACTACATCAATTCGCTGCAACTCATCTCCGCGCTCGCGCTGATCGTGCTGGGCCTGTTTACCGCCGCGTTGGTTGGATTCACGCCAAGTGGAGCAGACAGCAGCCAAGCGCTGGAGTTCGTTGCTCCGGCGTTCCAATGGCATCCCGAAGGGGCTCCGATGATTTTTCCGTTCCTGTTCATCACTATTGCGTGCGGGGCGGTCAGCGGATTTCATTGCCTCGTCTCCAGCGGCACGAGCAGCAAACAGCTGAAGAGCGAAACTGACGCCCGTTTCGTCGGCTACGGTAGCATGCTCACCGAGGGTTTTCTCGCGACGCTGGTCATTCTCGCGTGCGGGGCGGGCCTTGGCCTTGGTCTGATGAAGGACGGAACGTTGCTCACCGGCGAGGCCGCTTGGCAGGCACAGTACGCCTCATGGAGTGCCGCTGGATCACTCGCAGCCAAGGTCGGCGCGTTTGTCAACGGCTCGGCAAATTTCCTGCAAGCGCTTGGCTTGTCCGCCGCTGTATCGGTCGCGTTGATGGGTGTGCTCGTTGCGTCGTTCGCCGGCACCACGCTTGATACCGCCTGCCGTTTGCAACGCTACGTCGTGCAGGAACTGGCCGCCACGCTCGGCGGCGGGCCGTTTGCCCTGCTGCAAAACAAACACGCCGCAACCATCTTCGCCGTGGCGATTGCCACCGCCATGGCCGCCGTGCCCCCGGGCGGAGCCGAGTGGAGCGTCGCCAACGCCGGCAAGGGCGGGCTCATCCTCTGGCCGCTCTTCGGCGCGACAAACCAACTGCTCGCCGGGCTGTCATTCATCGTGATCACGTTTTACCTGTGGCGTCGCGGGCGCACGATTTGGTTTCTCGTCATCCCGACAGTGTTCATGCTCATAATGCCGTTGTGGGCGATGATCCATCAACTCTTCGTCGCGCCCGGCTGGCTGGTGGCGGAGCAACCCAATTACCTGCTCGGCGGGATCGGGCTTGCCACCATCGCGCTGGAAATCTGGATGATCGTCGAGGCGGTGAAATTGTTCCCGAGAGTCAAAGGCGTGATAGAGGAAAACGCCCTCGACCGGCAGCTGGCGTGAAAACAAAAGGGGAGCGCACCCGGCCCGGGTGCTGGCCCGGGCGGCCCGCCCGGGCAAATTTCGGCGAGACGCCGAAATGCACACGCGGGCCGCGTGTGCTCCCCATGCAGCAATGAAGCGAATCGGACTTTTTGGCGGCTCGTTCGACCCCGTGCACAACGGCCACGTGCTGGTGGCCCGTGCGGCGCTGGAGGAACTGTCGCTCGACCGGCTGTTCATCGTCCCCGCAGCGCGCTCGCCGTTCAAGCCGGAGCAACAGCCCGCGCCCGCCGACGCTCGGCTGCTGCTGCTGCACGTGGCCTTTGCCGGCTGTGACGACTGCGAGATTGACCCGCAGGAAATCGAGCGCGACGGCATGTCCTACTCGATCGACACGATCCGCGCCTACGCCGGGCGCTACCCTGAAGCCAAGCTGCATTATTTGATCGGCGCCGACCACGTGCCGACCCTGCCGCAATGGCGTGAGGCCGCCGACTTGGCCAAGCGGGCGGAGTTTGTCGTCGTGCCGCGCCCCGGCCAGGCAGTCGCCGATTTCCCCGAGCCGTTCCGTGGCCAAGTGCTGCGCGGCTGGCCGTTCGAGGTATCGTCGTCCGCCATCCGCGAGCGGCTCCGGCTTGGGCAAGCGATCGACGGCTTGGTGCCAAGCGCCGTCGCCGAGTCGCTGAAAAACGACAATCCGTATAAAAGTGAGCAGTGAGCCGTGAGCGGTAAAAACGGGACGCGGATGAACGCAGATTGGTGGGATTATAAGTTGATCCTGAAAATCCTGCCGATCCCAAAAATCTGCGTCCCCGCTGAAAACTGAAAATCGGCTTTGGCTCGCGTTGAGTGCCGACATTCTCTAGTTTGCTGCTTCGCCATGTTGTTGCAGAAACGTTTTTTTTGTCACTTGTCCGTGCTGGGTTTTGTTGCGCTTGGCCTGCAGGCGGCGGATTGGCCGCAGTATCTGGGGCCGAACCGGGATGGGGTTTATCCGGGCGAGGCACTGACGCGCGGCTGGCCAAGCGATGGGCCGAAGGTGTTGTGGCGCAAAAGAAACATCAGTGCTGGGATGAGCGGGGTCGTCGTGGCCAAGGGCCGGGCCATCCTGTTTCACGAGGTCAACCGATACGACACGATCGAGTGCCTCGACGCCAAGACCGGCAAAACGCTTTGGGAAAACAACTATGCCTCGAGCTTCGTCGCCGGATACGGGAGCGCCGCCGGGCCGCGCGCCACGCCGGCGATTGTCGGGGACAGGGTTTACACGATGGGCGGGCAGGGCATCGTGGTCTGCACCGACTTTGCGACCGGCAAAACGGTTTGGAAAGTGGACACGCAGAAATCGTACCGCGCTTCCGACGGGTTTTTCGGCATGGCCTGCTCGCCGCTCGTCGAGGGGAACGCGGTGCTGCTCAACATCGGCGGCGAGGCGGGGGCCGGAATCGTCGCGCTCGATAAAAACTCCGGCAAGCTGCTTTGGAAAACGCTCGACGATGAGGCCAGTTACTCGTCGCCGGTGATGGCCAAGTTGCACGGCAAACGCCGCGCGGTGTTCTTCACGCGCACCGGCCTGGCCGTGGTCGATCCGGCCAACGGCAAAATCGATTTTCAAAACCGTTGGCGCGCGCGAATCCAAGCCTCGGTGAATGCCGCCACGCCGTTGGTTGTTGGCGAGTTGATTTTTGTGACGTCCAGCTACAACACCGGCGCGCTCGTCGTGAAGGCGGCGGCTGGCGGCTACAAGGCGGCTTGGTCGAACGACACGAGTCTCTCGAGCCAGTACGCGAGCGTGATGCACCGGGGCGGGTTCATTTACGGCACTCACGGGCGGGCGGATGTGCCGCCGGTCCCGATGCTTCGCTGCGTGGAGTTGGCCACCGGCAAGGTGCGCTGGAGCGTGGATGACTTCGGCGACTGCATGATGCTGCGTTGCGGCGACCGGCTGCTGGCTTTGATGGAGAGCGGTGAACTGGTGCTTGGCCAAGCGACCCCGGCCGGATGGCGGGAGATCAGCCGCGCCCAAGTCGTCGGCTCCGGCGCACGCAGCCAACCGGCCCTGGCTGATGGCCGGCTCTACGTCCGCGACCGAAACCAACTCGTGTGCCTCGACGCGCCGTAGGCCAAGTAGGCGGGTCAGGGAGTTTGGCGTGGGGCCAAAACAGAATTGACCAGTCAACGACAAAAAATCCTGTGACCGCGCTTCCCACCGTGAACACGCTTGCCCCGGTCACCGCGCCGATGAGCACCACAAACGCCACGATGGCCGTACCGTCGTTGAGCAGCGACTCGCCCTCAATGAGCGTGCCCAGTTGTTTGCTCGCGCCCAGTTCCTTTAGCAGTGCCACCACAGCCACGGGGTCGGTGGCGCTGACGACTGTGCCGAACAACATCGCGATGTACAGGCCCAGATTTCTGGTACCGACATTCCACTCGCTTAACCCCCAGCCAAACGAGTAAATGGCAATAACGCATCCGCCGGTCATGAGCGTTGCGGTCACGATGCCCGACCCCGCCATGTAAAACGCGTTCAAGAATGATTTCTTGAAGACGTGCACATCCAGCGCATATGCCGCCTCGAAAATCAGGATCGGCAGGAAGACATAAAGGATCAGGTGGGGATCCAGGTTAGCCCCCCACTCGATGGAGCCGCGCAGGGTTTCAAGCAGTATGGATAAAAAACCCTCATGACCCGCGCCGTGCCCCACTGCATGGGCGCCGCCTTCGTGAGCTCCACGGAAGGCAAAACCCAAGCCCCAGGCCGATCAACATCAGCACCACGGTGAATGGCAGGGGTACCCTTGTGCTGAAAGTGTCGGGCGGCTGCGCCAATGATCAGGGCGAGGATCAGGAAAAACAGTCCGTACAGATAGCCGTGGTCTCCGCCGGAGGCCAATATGGGGGTAAAAACGGTTGATGGGTTCATTGGAAAGGTCTTGCCGTACAGCACGAAACCTATGCTGGCAAATGAATTTCGCCGGGAATGGCGGGCGCTTGGCCAGCGGGAGGTGTGGCTCAGGCGGTGATGCCCTGGGCCTTGGCCAAGCTCGAAAACACTCCCGCCGCTGCCATCAATTCATCGTAACTCCCCTCTTCGATGATCACCCCCTTTGACAGGACGATGACCCGGTCCATCGAGCGCAGCGTGGACAGCCGATGCGCCACACAAAGGACTGTGCGGTGTTCGCTCAGTTGGTCGATGGCCGTCTGCACCTCGGCCTCAGCCTTGGAGTCGAGCGCGGCGGTGGCCTCGTCGAGCACGAGGATCGGCGCGTTGCGGACGAAGGCCCGCGCGATGGCCAGACGCTGTCGCTGGCCGCCGGACAACGTGACACCGCGCTCGCCGATGCGGGTGTCGTACCCCTCCGGCAGTGCGGTGATGAACTCGTGCGCGTGCGCGTGTCGTGCCGCCGCCTCGACCTGCTCCCGGGTGCAGTCCGCTTGGCCAAGCGCAATGTTCTCCGCCACGGTCAGATCGAACAGCACCACCTCCTGGCTGACGAGTGCCATCTGCCCGCGAAACCCCTTGATGCTCAAGTCTCGAAGATCGCGCCCGTCGAGCTTCACGGCGCCCGTGTCGGTATCGTGAAACCGAAACAGCAGGTTGATGAGGGTGCTCTTGCCGGAACCGCTCTCGCCGACGATGCCCAGCTTGGTTCCCTTGGGGATGGTCAGGTCGAGCCCGGTCAACACCGGCTCATCCTCGTAAGCGAATGAGACGTTGTCGAACTGGATGTCGCGCTCGAGCCCGGTTACCGGCTTGGCCTCGGGGCGCTCGAGGATGTCCGGCTTTTCGTCGAGGATATTCATCAGGCGATCGGCGCCTATGCTGGCCTCCTCGATGCTCACGTGCAACCGGGCCAGCTTTCGGATGGGCGTGTAAAACATGATCACGCCGGTGAAAAACACGACCAAGTCCGGCATGCTGCGCGCCGTGTGGACGACGTACAGGATCAGCGCGCCGATGCCGATCATCGACACCGTCTCGACCAGTGGTCCGACGATCTCCCGCGAGCGCACGGTCTTCATCGTCTGACGAATCAGTTGCTGGGACAACTCCCGGAAACGGTCAACGCGGGCGTTTTCCAGCCCGAACGCCTTGATGACGCGCATGCCGGAAAACATTTCCACCGCGAGGCTCGACTGGTCGATGTTGGCGGCGACTCGTTTGCCGGTTGCCTCGCGGGCCTTTTTGCCGAAGTAAATGATGGGGATGATGCAGACGGGAAACAGCGTCAGCATGCCGAGGGTCAACTGCCAGTCGATCAGGCACAGTCCGGTGAAAATACTGACGATGGCCACCGGCTCCGACACGAGGTTGCTCACCCCGGAGGCCAGGCAGGTCTGCAACAACTGCGCGTCGCCGTTGATGCGTGTGATGAGGTCGCCGGTGGTGGAGCGGTTGAAGAAGGGAATCGACAGGCGGCTCAGGTTCCGGAAGACCGTGACCCGCAGGTCGTTGATCACCCGTTCGCTGGCCCAGGCCAGGCAGTACGCTGCGAGATATTTTGAGGTGCCACGAAAGCCGACCAGCAGCGGGAAGACCAGCAGCCCGCCGATGATCTGCAGGTGCGTCAGCGGATCGCCCATCTGCGGCAGCCACGGGTCTAGGGTCTCGAGGATGTTGGATTGAACGGAGGCGGTGCTCTCGACAAACCAGTTGCCATCCGGCTCGGCGGGAGCGCTCGCCGGGGCCGATGAGTCGTTCGCCGGCACCAGGCGGTCGAGCATGATCTTGGTCGTCCACAGCGCCAGCCCATTCGACACCCCGAAGAGAATCCCGAAGAAGACGCCGACAACGATGCGGCCCCGGTACGGCTTCACGTAGGGCGCCACGAAGGCGAAGATTTGCCTTAATTTGTGCATACCGCGATTCCGGTCGCGAATTCAGTGCCCCCGATGGGCGGCAACGGATTATTTGCCCAAGGCCAGCCGGTTGGCCAGGCGCTCGGGCAGTCCAGCATCCAATATCTTGGCCTGGGTTTTCTCGAAATCATATTCCAGCCGGCGCAGTTCAATCGTCCCTGCCTCGAGATCGTAGATCGCGTAGGCGGCTCGCGGATCACCGTCCCGGGGCTGGCCAACGCTGCCGACGTTGATGAAATATTTCTTGCCCTTCTCGACCGTCAGCTTGTCGTACTTGCCTCCGGTGACGGAGTTCTGCTCGCGCACAAAAGCCAGCGGCACATGGGTGTGGGCGAAAAAGCAAACGCCCGTGTTCTGGTAGGTGAAACTGGCCGCCGCATCGAGTCTTTTCATCACGTAGCCCCAGCGCTTGGGCGCGTCCAGCGTGGCGTGCACGATGGTGAAGTTGGCGATCATTCGCAGGTACTTCAACCGCCGGAGCCAGTCGCGCTCCTCGTCGCTCAACTGGTCGCGCGTCCACATGATGGCGTGGCCGGCGTGCGGGTTGAACCCGGTCAAGTCGGTGTCGCCGGCGCAATACTCGTCATGGTTGCCCATGATGCACGGCATCCCCATGTCGCGCACAATCTTCATGCACTCCTTGGGATCCGGGTTGTAGCCAACCACGTCGCCCAGGCACACATAACGTGTGCAGTTGTTTTTCTTTGCATCCTCCAGCACCACCTCGAGTGCCTCAAGGTTGGCGTGGATGTCCGCTATTAAAGCATACTTCATTCAAACAACCGGGTGTCACCCGGCAATCTCAAACCCTCTAAATTTATCCTGCGCCTCCTCCCAGACGATGTCCTCGTCTTGAATGTTACGCCGCACTCCCGAGTCCCGAACTGCCTGCAGGAATTCCTCCAGCTCGGCGCGTTCGCCCTCGGCCACCAGTTCCACCCGGCCATCAGGCAAATTCCGGATGGTGCCGAGCACGTCGTACCCGGGAACCAGGGACTTCACTGTGTATCGGAAACCCACCCCCTGCACCCGTCCCGAGTAGTGTACATGGACTCGAACCAAGCTCATTTTCACAGGTGCTGGACTGGCGCGACCCCGGTCGGGGCTGTGGTGCGTTGACCGTCGAAGCGCATCACCCGTGCGTCAGGGCGGGAAATGAAGCCACAAACACCCCTGCCGGGCAATCCTTTTGTGAGCGCCCCAATCCGGCGGTATTCCGCTTGGTTAAGCCCGAAAAACGGTCAATTCCGCATGATCCACCCGCCGCCCACCACGAGATCGTCCTGATAAAACACGCACGCCTGACCCGGCGTCACCGCCCGCTGCGGCTCCCGCAGCTTTACCGTTGCCTGGCCATTTTCGCCCGGAATCACCGTCGCCTCGGTGCCGGGATGATTGTACCGGATCGCCGCCGAAGCCTCGATCGGCTTGGCCAGGTGATCGAACGCGATCCAGTTACAGCGGTCAATCCGAAACTCGTCCCGCAGCAGCAACTCCTCCCCGCCGACCACCACCCGGTTGTTTTCCGGGTCCAGTTCGATCACGTACATCGGCGACGGCGACGAGATCCCCAGGCCCTTCCGCTGGCCGATCGTGTAAAACTCGATCCCGTCGTGATGCCCCAGCACTTGGCCGCGTGTGTCAACAATCTCCCCCCGGTGTTCCTCCACCAAACCCGCCGTCGTAAGGAATTTCTTGTAATCCTTGTCCGGTACAAAACAAATCTCCTGGCTCTCCTGCTTCTCCGCCGTCTTGAGATTCACGCACCGGGCAACTTCGCGCGTCTCGCTTTTCTGCAATTCACCAAGCGGAAACATCATGTGCGCCAACTGCTCCTGGCCAAGCGAGAACAGAAAGTACGTCTGGTCCTTCCGCGCATCCCTGCCACGAAGCAACACTGTGCGGCCGTCGCGCTGCTCGAGCCGAGCGTAATGCCCGGTCGCCACGTACTCCGCGCCAAGCTTCCGGGCGCGCTCGATCAGGTTGCCGAACTTCAGCTTCTCGTTGCACATCACGCACGGGTTCGGCGTCCGCCCCGCCTTGTACTCCGCCGCGAAATAATCGATCACGTCCCGCTGAAACTCCTTCGATTCATCGACGAGATAATACGGGATGTCGAGTTTGTCGGCGACCGAGCGGGCATCCATCACCGCCTGCGGGCCACAGCACTTGTCCTCGGCGCGGGACACGCAATCCTGCGGCCAGACCTTCAGCGTAATGCCGACGACGTCGTACCCCTGCTCGACCAGCAACGAGGCGGCCGCGGAGGAGTCCACCCCGCCGCTCAAGCCTACGACGATGCGCGTTTTGTTATTGTTAGTCATCAGTGGCTCGCTTGGCCAAGCGCAACGATCACTTGGCGATCATGCCGCTTTCGCGGGCGAAATTGAACAATCCACCGGCATCGATCACCGGGCGAACCTCGCCCAGCGGCTTGATCGAATGCTCCGCGCCGCTGGCCGTGACTGTAACGGATCCCGCATCGAGATCGACCTTCACCTCGTCGCCGGTGTTAAGCACATCGCAAAGCCGGTCCGTTATGTCGCACGGGTACAACTCGCCGGTGGCCACGCAGTTGCGGAAAAAAATGCGCGCAAAGCTCTCGGCCAAAACCAGTTTGCACCCGGCGGAGCCAAGCGCGATCGGCGCATGCTCGCGGGAACTGCCGCAGCCGTAATTCCGTCCGGCGACGATGATCGGGTAAGCTGATTTCGGTTCCCCCTCCGCCACGTAGCGCGTGGGGTAAAGCGAGTCCGGCAGGCCGATCATCGCGTAGTTGCCGAGTTTCTCGTATTCCTCCGGGATCGTCGGGACAAGGCTCAGGTATTGGGCCGGGATAATCTGGTCGGTGTCGATATTATCCCTCACCACAAAAACCGGCCCTTCAAAGACACTACTCATGGCCGACATTTGGGGGCAGTCCGATGCTGATTTCAATTCAAAAAATGTTTGCCCCTCTTTGGAGTGCGGTGGCAAGCGAAGCGCGACACCGCTTTTTTAGTTCCAAGTTTAATGACGTGCTTGGCCAAGCCGGAAGCCCCGGAGGGGCGGCACATTCCCATCCAAAAGCGCCGTCGCCGCTGCGCTCTGCCTTCGCACTCCAAAAATTCAAAACAGGACCGACTCGTATTTGCCGCCGGCAAATCGGCGGTAATGCGTGAAGCCGCAGCGCTTGGCCAGGGCGACCGCTTGGTCGAACTGCTCCCCGACACGGCCCTGCTTGTGGGCGTCCGAGCCGAATGTCAGCCCCACGCCGATCCCGGCCGCCATCTCCAACAGCGCGGGTGAAGGGTACATTTCGCCACACGGCTTGTTCACGCCGTTCGTGTTGATCTCGATTGCGATGTCCTGCCGCTTCACTTCGTCGAGGAAGGGCCGCCACATCGCGGAGCAATCGCCGCTTGGCTGATCGCCGAAAACCTTGATCAAATCGCAGTGACCAATGATGTCGAACACCCCCAGCGCAGCCGATTGCCGGAGCAACTCGTAATACTCCGCCCAAGCGACATTGACGTCTCGTCCTTCCCAAGACTCACGATTGTCAGGATGATCGAAACTCCACTTTCCTCCAAGATAATGCACTGAACCAATCAAATAATCCCATTTATAGCGCTTGGCCAAGTCGTGGATCCAATCTTCGTAGCCGGGCACAAAGTCAATTTCCAGACTCTTCCAGACTGTTACTGTGGGGTTTTCGGCGGCCGCTTGGTCGATTTTTTCGATGTACAGATTTAAGTCGCGCTCAAGCATTCGCCAATTGTCAAAATCGTCGCCCGGCATCGGCGCGTGCTCGGTGAACCCAATCTCGGTCAGGCCAATGCGTGCCGCTTGGGCGGCGTATTCGGTCGGCTCCCCCTCCGCGTGATGGCAGAGGGGCGTGTGCATGTGATAATCCGGCGGCAGGGCCACGGCCACAAACTAGGGGAGTTTCGGCCCTTGGCCAAGCGAAGACCGGAAGCCGGGTACTCAGTCGTCTGCCGGGTGGCGCTTGACCGGATGCACCTTCGCAAGTTTGCGGGAGAGAACCTGAACCCGCCTTGCCGACTCTGCGGCGACGTTTTTATTTTCCCCGGGGTCGTTTTGGTGGTCGTACAGCTCGCGTGCCACGACCTCGCCGGTTCGCCAGTTGCGCCACTCGGTGTATCGGTGATGCCGGGTTCGCAGCGAGTATCCCATTACCTCCGGTTCCTTCCCGGTGTAATAAGCCGGACGCGGGTGCTGCGTGATGGCAAACGGCTTGACCTCGGCTAGGGGATCCTTCAGGGCGGGCACGAGGCTGGCACCTTCCAAGTGGGTTGGCTTGGCCAAGCCGCACAATTCGGCCAGGGTCGGGTACAGGTCGAGCAGTTCCACTGGCGAGGGCGACGCTGCGCCACGCTTGCCCAGGCGCGGCGGGGCGATGATCAAGGGAACGGCGGCGTCCCACTCGTAGTTGGAGGTTTTGCACCACAGGCTGTGCTCGCCCAGATGAAAGCCGTGGTCGGCGGTAAACACGACGATGGTGCTGTCCCGCAAACCAAGCCGATCCAGTTCGTCAAGGACGCGGCCGACTTGCGCGTCCATGTAGGTCGTGGCGGCATAGTAGCCCCGGCGCAGTTCGCGAATATCCCTCGTCGATGGTTTGCGCCCGCCGAAAGCGTGCAACAACTCACGGCTGTCGTGCAGGGCGATGTCAGGACCGTTTGCCGGCTTGGCCAATGATTCCGGCAGCTTCACCTTGGCCGGGTCGTACAGGTTCCAGTAGCGCTTTGGGGCGTTGAACGGCAGATGCGGTTTCCAAAAACCGACGGCCAAAAAAAACGGCTTCCTGTTTTTTTTCAACCTCTGAAGCGACTCGATGGCCCGGGTCGCAATCCGGCCGTCGAAATAGGCCTCGTCCGGCACATCGCGGATGGTGCTGCGCGGCAGTTTGATTTCGTTCCCCGGCGGCTTCCCTTCGACCCTCGGTTTGTCATCGTCGTGACGCGCGTAGTGCATGAATTGCGGCACACTCCACGACTGAGGGTCGCCATGAATGTCCTGCCGCCAGTTGTGGAAAATCTTGCCAACACACTCCGTGAAGTAGCCGTTGTTCCTGAAATGTTGCGGCAGCGTGACGATGCCCGGGCGGCGCTGGCGGAGGTGTGTCGGCAGGTTCCAAATGCCAAGCGAGTCGGGCCGCAGGCCGGTCAGCATCGAGGCGCGCGACGGGTTGCACAACGCCTGCTGGCAATAGGCATGCTCGAACATCCGGCCGCGCTTGGCCAGGCGATCGATGTTCGGGCTGATCACGTGCCCGGCGCCGTAGCAGCCCAACTCCGGCCGCAGGTCGTCCGCCATGAGAAACAGCACATTGGGCTTGTCACCGGCTAGGGGGCCGGCCAAGCCCGTCAAGCCCACTCCCCAAAGGGCAGTTCCAAGTGCAAGAGCCAGGCTTCGTGGCTTCATCGCTTACAGCACCCAGCCCTTGCGGTATTCGCTGTGGATGAAGCGGTTGGCCTCGGGCACATTCTTGACGCGCATTTTTTTTGCGTCCCACTCGATTTTTTTGCCGGAACGCAGCGCGACCAGGCCAAGTAGCATCGCCTCGGTCATCGGCCCGGCGTAGTCGAAACTGGACCAGGCCGGCTTGCCTCCCTTGCAGGCGCCGATCCACTCGAGGTAATGGTGCCGGTTGAAGTCGGCTGGTTTTTCGATCGTCTCCGGCACGTCTTTGTGGTCCGCCACCGTTGCGCCGGAGAGGAAGGTGCCCTTTCCCCAGTACATCGGGATGTAGAGTGAATCCTTGCTGCCGATGAGGATCGAGCCGTTGCCTGGCAGTTCCTTCTGCCTGGCCAGGGCCGGATCCGGTTTCTTGCCGCCGTCGTACCAAGTGACCTTTACCGCTTTGCGCTTTCCGAGTTTAGGGAAGTGATACGTGATGATCGACCACTTGGGCGCGGTCTCGTCGTTGATGCCGGACGACACGGCCTCGAGCGTCTCGGGGTCGCGCAGGTTGAGCGCCCAATAGGCCAGGTCGGAGTTGTGGCAACCCATGTCACCGACTGCCCCGGTGCCGAAGTCCCAAAAGCCTCGCCACTTGAACGGATGATATGCCGGGTGGTACGGGCGTTCGGGCGCCGGGCCAAGCCACAGATCCCAGTTGACATTTTTCGGCACAGGCGGCGAGCCGCTTGGCCGTCCGATGCCCTGCGGCCAAATCGGCCGATCGGTCCAGATGTGAACCTCCTTCACATCGCCCAATACGCCGGCTTGGATCAACTCCACGTAACGCCGTGAGTCGGGATTCGAGTGCCCTTGGTTGCCCATCTGCGTGGCCACCTTGTGTTTGCGGGCGAGATTGGTGAGCACGCGCGCCTCGAAGACGGTGTGTGTCAGCGGCTTTTGGCAATAGACATGTTTGCCAAGCCGCATTGCCATCGCCGCCGCCGAGGCATGGGTGTGGTCTGGTGTTGAGACAGTCACCGCGTCGATCTGCTTGGCTTCCTTTTCCAGCATCTGACGAAAGTCGGCGTACTTGGCAGCCTTCGCGTGGCGATTGAACATGTGCGCGGCGCGGCCAGGATCCACGTCACAAAGCGCCACGATGTTCTGGCTTTCGCAACCGTCGATGTCGACCTGCCCCTTGCCGCCGGAACCGATCGCCGCAATGTTGAGCCGTTCGTTTGCGCCGAACACACGGCGCGGCACCACCATCGGAAACGCAACCGCGCCGGTGGCTGCAACAGTAGTCTTGAGAAATTCTCTACGTCGGATGGGTGAAAGTTGTGGTGTGGTCATAAGCCAGTTGGTGGGCGGCATCCTCTCCCTTGCCGCTTACGCCGTCAAGTCAAGCGCTAGACCAAGCTGAATAAAAACGGGGGATGCCCGCAATTATGAAAGAAAGGTTGAATGGAAATCCAAACCGGAAGAGAGTCCGTTTTCCACGAACCGCCGACGGCCCGTGTTGAGACATCACTTTTAAGGGGAGTTGCCGTTGACTCTTCTTTTGAGTCGGCTCGAGAAAACAAACCCCAAAATGCTTTTTCGTTTTTTTATTGTGGGATTGGCTGCGTGTGCGGCCTTCGGGCCTGGCCAAGTACAGGCGCAAAATCCTCGGGTTCAAATACCATTTGAGTTGCATGACAAATCGCTCAAACTGACCGAATGGGCCAAGCAACCGATGCTATTGAATCCCGTCGCGCTTAGCTTTGACTATCAGGGGCGGCTGTTTGTTGTTGAGACGGCTCGCAGGGGGACCGTGGACATAGATATCCGGGCCCACAAGGAATGGGTGATTGATGATCTTTCGAATCAAAATATTCCTCAGTTGCGAAAAATGTTTCGAAGCAAAATGGCCCCGGAACTCAGCGAACAAAACAAATCCTGGCTTCAGGACCGGAATCAGGACGGTTCCCACGACTGGCGTGACTTGATGGCTGTCAAGGAGCGGATCCATCTGCTTCAGGACACTGACGACGACGGCAAGGCGGATGTCGCCAAAGTGTTTGCCGAGGGATTCAACCAGGAGGTCAACGGTGTCATGGCCGGTGTGCTTCCCTATCGCGGCGATGTCTTTGCGACCATTTATCCGGATGTATGGAAGTTGAATGACACGGATCACGACGGGTATGCGGACAAGCAGGAGGTTTTCATTCATGGATTCGGGGTTCACGCCGCCTTTGATGGACACGACCTGCACGGACTCACCATCGGGCCGGACGGCAAGCTGTATTTCTCTGTCGGCGACAACGGGTTTTCCGTCCGCACCCGCGAGGGCAATCTTCTTCACCACCCAAATACGGGAGGAGTGTTGCGCTGCAATTGGGACGGCAGCAACTTGGAGGTGTTTGCGACCGGGCTGCGAAATGTCCAGGAACTGGCTTTTGACGAATTTGGAAACCTATTCTCGGTGGACAACGATGGAGACATCCGGGAGGAGCGGGAGCGGTTCGTCTACATCACGGATGGCAGCGATTCCGGCTGGCGACTAAACTGGCAGTTCAAGAAAGGGGGCTGGCCCAGGCAGACCCAAACCCCGGAATACTGCCCCTGGATCGATGAAAAACTTTGGCTCCCCCACTGGAAGGGGCAGGCCGCGTATATCACTCCCCCCATGAGCGAATTCTCCGTCGGGCCGGGAGGTTTCAAGTACAATCCCGGCACAGCGTTGAATGATCGCTACAAGGGCTCCTTTTTTCTCTGCGAATTTCCGGTCCAGAAAGTGACCGCATTCAAGACCGAGCCACAAGGCGCCTACTTCAAGATGGTGGACGAGCACATCTTTCTTTTTGGGATGATGGCCAGCGCCATCAATTTTGGCCCGGACGGCTCCCTGTACGTGGCCAACTGGGATGGAAAGTGGCAACCCAACGAACTTGGCAGCATCTGGGTGGTTGACGACCCTGCGATTCGCAGATCGGAAAAGCGGAAACAGGTTGCCGAGTTGCTTCGCAGCAATTACGGCGGTCATCCTGATGTGTTCCTGGTCGATCTGCTGGCCCACGAAGACCAGCGGATTCGGCTTGAGGCACAATTCGAATTGGCCAGGCGTGACAAGTTTGCGGAACTGTTGAAGGTGGCAGCAAACCCGAATGCCAAGCGGCTCGCCCGGGTTCATGCGCTATGGGGGCTTGGCCAACTGGAAACTGATTCACAGCGGAATAAACGCCTGGCCAGGCGACTTCCGTTTACGGATTCTGATTTCGAGATTCGTGCGCAGGCAGCCAAGCTGGCGGGAACAAAAAAAGTTAAATCCTGTGCCGCAAAATTGGCGGATCTTCTTCATGACGAAAATGCCCGGGTTCAATTTCATGCGGCAATGGCGCTCGGCCAGGCGGGGGACTCCTCAACCGTTCCCAGCTTGATCGCGTTGCTCGAACGCAATGACGACAGGGACGCTTACCTTCGCCACGCAGCCATCATGGGGCTGGCCGGGAGTGCTCGCCCGGCCCAGTTGAGCGCACAAAACAAACATAAGTCGGCTGCCGTGCGGGTTGCGACCGTCGCCGCCCTGCGCCGCTTGAAGCATCCGGGAGTAAAATCTTTTTTGGCAGACTCCAGTGAGTGGGTGTTGCGGGAGGCCATCAGCGCGGCTCACGATGACGAGTCGATCCCGGAGGCTCTCCCTGCCGTGGCGGATTTATTGCCTTCAAACACAAGCCAGTCCGAGGCCATAACCCGGCGCCTGCTCAGCGCTAACCTCCGGGTTGGCAAGGCTGTAAATGCCGAGCGCCTCCTTGCCTATGCCCTGGATCAATCCAAACCAAGTGCCATGCGAGCCGAGGCGTTGCTTTGCCTGGGCGACTGGAATCGCCGACCCTTCGTCGACCGGGTTGAGGGCCGGGTGCGTGAGCTTTCCAGGCGCGATGATTCCCTGGCCAGCAAACTGATCTCGTCAAACCTCCAGGACCTTTTCGAGGCTTCCGATTCCGAATTGCTCGCCGAACTCATCCGGCTTTGTGAAAAACTTCAGATCAAACTGGGAGCCAGCCCGTTGCTTGTGATCGCCAAGTCTGAGTCACAGGATTTGATCGCGCGGGTTCAGGCGATCCAATCTGTTCAGGCGAATAAAACACAGGACGCGTCCGATCAACTGGCCGCACTTTTAAAGAGCAAGCATCCGGAAATCCAGGTCGCTGTGGTGGGTAAATTTGCAGAAATCGAACCAAAAACTTTCGCTGCGCGACTGGAAACCAGCTGGAGAACATTGAGCCTTCCAGCCCAACAAACATTCCTAACCCAGTTGGGAGCCACGACAAGCGCCAGGGGGGATGAAATCCTGAGTGATGCCCTTGCCTCACTTCTGGGGGGAGAGCTTTCCAAGGCACTCGAGCTTGATGTGGTTACTTCAGCCGAGGCACGACAAACCCCAAGACTGAAACGCCTTGTTGCCCAATACGAATCAAGGCAGTCCTCCTCGGATCCTGTTGCCTCCTATCGATCAACACTGGTCGGCGGTCAACCAGCCAAAGGGAAGTTGGTTTACGAAAACCATGTAGCTGCGCAATGTGTCCGGTGCCATAACGCCGGCGGTAAAGGCAAGCAGGTAGGGCCCGAATTGGGCGGAATAGGAAAACGCGTCGACAAGGATTATCTACTCCGCTCCCTCATCGCTCCCAGTGTGGATATCGCGGAAGGATTCGGTGTGACAGTCATCGAGTTGAGCAACGGTGAAGTCCTTGCCGGAAGCATCGGAAATCGAACCAAAAAAACGCTGACCCTGATTCCGCCTCAAGGCAAAGCAAGGGAGATCCCTGTCAACTTAATCAAGAACATCACCGAATCCAAAACCTCGGTCATGCCTCCCGTGGGCGCCATTCTCACGAAGCATGAGCTTCGCGACTTGATGGCCTATCTAGAAACACTCTAGCCCAACTACCAGGCCATCCTCAAAAGCCGTGGATTGAGGCTGAACCGTAGGTGGAAAAAGGTGGCCCCGGGAGACCGGGACCACCAATGCATCGGTTTTCTTTTTACCGATTTGTTTCGTTACTCGTTGGATGGGTCATCAGACGCATCGCCTTTGCGGGTTAACCCGCTGGCGTGCTCGTTGTCCGTGATATAACCCATCGCACGATACAATGCAGAGTTCGGCCCGTGATCCGGATCCGCCAAAACGGCATGAACCACCATCTTGATGTACTCCTTTGTTTTTCTGTCCGCCGCCTCACGTAGCGCAATACCGGCCCGACGATCCCGCAGGATTGTGTCGAGCCGTTCGCGTTCAGTGGTCGACGTGCCGGTTAACACCTTGAACTGGGCGAGATTCATCCCAGAAAAGGTTTCTTCCTTTGCGTGCTCAGCCCACGACTCCGTGACGGTTGTGAACCACTCTTCTATGTTTTTATTATTTTTCATGATCTTAACTTTCTCCTTCGGCTTTTTCTCAAACTGTTTTTGAGATTTCGTCGTTGGTGAAATCTGTTGGGTCGGGACCTCGAGCTTAGCCTTGTGCAGATCCAAGTTCCGGTCGCGATTCTTTCCGTACCAATAATCAACTAATGTTTCCATAATGGTTATATAATGAATTACAACTAAAGTTCCTGATTGGGAAAATTTTTCTGAAGAAAAATAAAGACCGCTGTTTTTACTCCTAAAAATGGACTTTTAGGGCCCCTTGAAATGAGTCGAGGCATGACCTGTTGACTTGGACCAACGTTCAAAGTGCTTGGGACGTGCCATCGACGACTTTGTGGAACCACGAAAGAACTTGAGGGACGGAACGAACGAGATTGGAGACGGCCTAATCGACTTCGGACGCCACCCAAACAACTTTAGTCGGCCCTCAAACTTGTCTGGGCAGCGAACAAGATTGTTAATTCAGTGCCATCTGGAGAGTCACTCTCATATTCAAACTGTGCCGCCTCTCGTGGTGCAACGATATCCTTTTCGAGGATAGTTAAGATTGGAGGCTTTTCAGCCTATGCTTGAAGCTGTTGAAGGGAATGATCAGCAGAAGGCAGAACGCGCCAACGCGAAGCTGATGGAGTCCCAAGCTATTGTGGACTCGTTACAAAAAGGCAGGAATTAGGCGATGGCCTGATTGACGGCCTCGACGCAGCGGGTGCAGAGGGTGGCGTGATCGTCGTGTGAGCCGACGGTGGGTTCCCAGCGCCAGCAGCGTTCGCATTTTTCGCCCTCGGCATTGGTCACGACGACCTGCAACTCCTCGCCTTCGCCCGCTTCGAGCGTCAGTTGCGAGACGTTGATTAACTCGCGCAAATCCTCTTGGTGCGCTTGGCCAATTTCAAGTTCGCGGCCGCTGCCGGTGAGGGTCACGCGGGCCTCGAGGCTCTTGCCGATCCGCTTGGCTTGGCGCGCTTCCTCGAGCACCGGCAGGACGCGTTCGCGGATGGCGAACATCGTCTTCCAGTCGGCCAGTTCCTCGTCACTGAAGCGGGATTCGAAGGGCTCCCAGTCGGCCAGGTGCACGCTGCCGGAGTTGAGGTGCGGAATCGCCTCCCACGCCTCGTCGGCGGTGAACACGAGCATCGGCGAGAGCATCTTGGCGAAGCCCTGCACCAGCCGGTAAAGCGTTGTCTGCGTCGAGCGTCGACGCGACGAGTTGGTCGGCGATGTGTAGAGGCGATCTTTCACCGTGTCATGATACACCGCCGACAACTCCACCGACACGAACTGGGTGATGCGCTGATAGGCGATATGAAATTCGCACTTGTCGAACGCCGCGCGGACGTCGGCATCGAGCTTTGCGAACGCGTCAAGAATCCAGCGGTCGAGCCCGGTCAACTCGTCGTCGGCGACGGTGTGTTGCGCCGGGTCGAAGTCGTACAGGTTGCTGAGCTGATAGCGGAAGGCGTTGCGGATGCCGCGGTACGCCTCGGCCACTTTCTTGATGCGTTCCTCGCTGACGGTGATGTCGTTTCGAAAATCCTGCGACGCCACCCACAGCCGGACGATGTCCGCGCCGTAATTGCCGACGTAGGCCTCGGCGGTCTGCGGCTTGGCGTAGCCGCCGGCCTGCTTGCTTTTGGAAATTTTTTCGCGGTCAGCGTCGACCATGAAGCCGTGCGTCAGCACGTTGCGATACGGCGCGACACCGTTGCCGGCCAGCGACAACAGCAGCGACGACTGGAACCAGCCGCGGTGCTGGTCGCTGCCCTCAAGGTAGTAGTCGGCCTGCCATGCATCGGGCGTGCCGGCCTCGGCACCGGGGCGGCCAAGCTCGCTGCGCTGCATGAGCACGGCGCGCGACGACGAGCCGGAATCGATCCACACATCGAGCGTGTCGGTGGACTTGGCCACCGGCTCCGCGCCGTCCCAGTCGTCCGGTTTCACCGCGGCCCAAAGGTCGGCGAAGTCGCGTTCGAACCACACGTTCGATCCGTGCTCCTGCACGAGGTCGGCGGTTTTTCGAACGATCCGCGCGTCGAGTATCGGCTCGCCTTGGGCATCGTAAAACGCCGGGATCGGCACGCCCCACGAACGCTGGCGCGATATACACCAGTCGGGGCGCGACTTGATCGCGCCCTCGATCCGGTTGCGTCCCCACCCGGGAAGCCAGTTGACGCCCTTGATGGCGGCGAGCGCCTTGTCACGAAAACCGTCGTGGTCGATGTTGACGAACCACTGATCCATCGCGCGGAAAATCACCGGCGTTTTGCTGCGCCAGCAATGAGGGTAGCTGTGCTCGTAGCGCTCCTCGAATGCCAGCCTGTTGCCGGCCTTGAGCACCTCGATGACGGCGTCGTTGGCTTCGCATTTGCCTTTGCGCTCGAGGATTTGTTTGCCGACGAGCTCGTCGGGAATCTGCTGTTCCTCCGGCAGATCGGCGGTGCGGGTGAGGCAGCCGGTGTCGTCCACCGGCGAGTAAATGGGGAGGCCGTTCGCGCGGCCAAGGTTGTAGTCGTCCTGTCCGTGCCCGGGCGCGATGTGCACCAGGCCGGTGCCGGTGCTGTCATCGACGAACATGTCGCCGGCGAACAGTTTGCCGGTGCGGTTGCAGAACGGGTGGTGATATTCCAACTCGGCCATTTGGTCGCCCTGCACCGTGCGCAAAATCTCGAAGTCACCGGCCCAGCCGCACTTCTCGACGACCGTGTCGAGCAGCGGCACGCTGACGAGCAGCGCCTCTTCGCCGACGCGGATCAACTGGTAGTCGAACCGGGAATTGTAGGCGACGGCGAGGTTGGCCGGCAGTGTCCACGGCGTGGTCGTCCAGATCAGCAGGTGCATGTCCGTCTCGCCCACGATCGGGAATTTCACATAAACACTCTGGCTGACATGATCCTGATATTCGACCTCCGCCTCGGCTAGCGCCGTGCGGCACGGGATGCTCCAGTAAACCGGTTTTTTGCCGCGATAAACAAACCCCTTGTCCACCAACTCGGCGAACAACCGCAGCTCTTCCGCTTCGTACTCGGGATGGAGCGTGAGGTACGGATTGTCCCACTCGCCAAGCACGCCGAGCCGCTTGAACTGCTCGCGCTGTTTGTCGACGAACTCCAGCGCATACTTTTCGCAGGCTTTGCGGATCGTCGCCGGCGTGGCGTCGGTGTTGCCGTCCTTGCGCATCTGCTGCGTGACCTTGAACTCGATCGGCAATCCGTGGCAGTCCCAGCCCGGCACGTACGGCACGTGTTTGCCGCGCAGCGTCTGGTACTTGAGAATGAAGTCCTTGAGAATCTTGTTCAGTGCCGTGCCGATGTGCACGTCGCCATTGGCGAACGGCGGGCCGTCGTGCAGCAAAAACCGTTCGGCGCCTTCGCGGCGTTTTTGGATCTGTTCGTACAGGCCGTCCGCGTACCACCTGGCCAGGCGCTCCGGCTCGCGCTGGACGAGTCCAGCGCGCATCGGGAAATCGGTCTGCGGAAGGTTCAGTGTTTTTTTATACTCCATCTTGGGATCCGCCCGGGCGGGCAGGCGCGGGAACCTACCAGCCCGCTTGGCCAAAGGCAAAAGTAGAAACAGCCCAGCACGCTTGGCTTGACTGCACTTGGCCAAGCAGTACGGTTTGCGGCATGAAGAATCACTTCGGACGATCCACGCTCACTTCACTGCTGCTTGTTGGCACCGCGCTTGGCCTGTCCGCCGAGGAACCCCGGCTGGAAAACAGCAAACGGCGCGCCGCCGTAACCGGGCTGCACGGCAAGCCCGCGCCCAAGCTGGAGCTCACCCAGTGGCTGAACACCAAGGGCGGCGAGGCGCCGGAAACCAAGGGCAAAATCGTCGTGCTCGATTTTTGGGCGACGTGGTGTGGTCCGTGCATTGCCTCCATTCCCAAGACCAACAAGCTGCGCAAAAAGTACGCCGATAAGGGCGTGGTCATCATTGGCGTCTGCGCCTCACGCGGCGGCGAGAAAATGAAGCAGACCGCCGAGCAGCACGGCATCGAGTACCCGGTTGCACTCGACGCAGACGGCAAAGTGGTTGGTGCCTATGCCGTCAACAGCTACCCCGACTACTACATCATTGGCAGCGACGGCAAGCTGCGCTGGGGCGACATCGCCAACGCCGACGTCGAGAAGGCCATCGAGCACCTGCTGGCGGAGAAATAATTTCATGAGCGACACGATTTATCCGAGAAGCCCGTACGAGGCCATGGACAGCTGGGTGCACCTGCCGCGCCTAGTCGACAAAATCCGCCTGCACGAGGCCAGCCAACTGCCCGACGATTATCAGCCGAACTATCTGCACAAGGGATTCGACCTGGCTTGGTTCAAGGCCAGTGGCGTCGAGCCGGACACGCTCGTCGACGTCGTCAAAAACTCGATCACCGACGGCCAGGTCAGCGACTGGGTCAAGGCCAACGTGAACGCCTCCGACGAGGCCAAGGCGGCGTTAAGGGACAACCTGTTGAGTTACGGCACGGAGGGTAGGCTGCTTGAGCTGCTCATCCAGCGCAAGGCCGAGTCCGGCCTGAAGGATCGCGACGACATCCGCTGCATGTTCGACTACATCGACGCCGACGAAGGCCGGAGCTGATCACTCTGCTTGGCCTGGCTTGGCTTGGATTTTTTGGGTGGTGCGGAAGTGGAGCTTGGCGGCCTGGCCCAATTTGTTCATCCCATGTTTTTTGAGGAACTCCGCGCCGGCGGCGTCCACTCTTGACGAGGCGCCCTTGGGCAACTCCAGACCGAACTCCCGGCCAAGTGCGGCGAGGCGCTCGACGAACACGGCTCGCGCCAGGATCGAGGCGGCGGCCACCGCGATGTCGGACTCGGCCTTGTGCATCTGCACCAGCTCGAGTTGGCGGCCTTCCTCCATCAGCGCGCTTTTCACCGTGGCTTTATTCCGGGCGAATTGGTCGCTGATCGCGCGCAGCGGCGGCGGCTCCATGCGATGCCGCTGGCCCAGCAGATTCTCGATGACCCGCGCGTGGCCCCAGGCGAGAATCTTGTTTACGTTGCGCATGTTTTGGTGAAGCCGGTTGTACGTGGCGTTGCCTATCGGCACGACGGAGTGGACGCAGCCGGGGGTTTCCCGAATGCCCTTGGCCAAGGTGGCGATTTTTTTGTCGGTGGTGATGGCCTTGGAATCCTTGACGCCCAGTTCGTGCAGCGCGCGGGCCACCGGCTCGTTCACGTAAACACCGGCGACAACCAGCGGCCCAAAAAAATCGCCCTTTCCACTTTCGTCGACGCCGAGCCGGGGCTCGAGTTGTTCGGGCTGCGTCTCGAGTTCGTAGCCGAGCGTCGCTTCACCGAGCACCTCTGGCTCGAGGGTGAACTCGACAAACTCGCGTGTGCCTTTGCCTTGTGCGAGCAGCTTGCCGCTCTCGTACCAGGTGACGGTGAGGCCGGGACGTTTGAAGCTGTAAACGGCGTGCGGCACGGCGGCGGTGTCAAAGTCGCGTTTGGCCAGGATCCCGCGCAACGTCTCCGCCTGCCCGGGAGACAGCTTGGCGGTGTGGCTGGTCATCAGGCGGACACGGGTTCGCCGGCCGGCTCAACCCATTTGTCGTGTTCTCGGATGAGGTCGACGAGGCTCTCGACGGCTTCGGCCTCGGGGATGTTGAAGCGCACCGGCTCGCGCCCGACGTAGAGGTTGATCTTGCCTGGCGCGCCGCCGACATATCCGAAATCAGCATCAGCCATTTCACCCGGGCCGTTCACGATACATCCCATGATGGCGATTTTCACGCCTTTGAGGTGCTCAGTGCGGGCCTTGATGCGGGCGGTGACTTCCTGCAGATCAAACAGTGTTCGACCACAGCTCGGGCAGGCGACGAAGTCGGTTTTGAACGAGCGACAACCGGCGGCCTGCAAAATATTGTAGGCCAGGCGCAGCGACTGGCCGGCACCGCTCTCGCCGCGAATCAAGATTGCATCGCCAATACCGTCGCACAGCAGCGAGCCGATCACGACGGCGGCGCGGAGCAGGGCGATGTTTGGCTCGAGTGGCGTGTCGCCGAAGTTGAGGCAGTCCTTCAGCAAAATGGGATTCGTGCGGCCAAGTGCCTTGAGCTGGCCGGCCAACAGGCGGAACGCGGTGATGGCGGGCAGGTCGATGTCGTCCCTCACCGTGACGAGTTGCGTGTCGCAGTTGATGGAAAACGCCTCGCGCGGGTCGACTTCCATCACGTTCAATTCCTCGTAAATTGCCTCCGGCTTCACGTCGTCGCCTGGCTGGATGCGTGGCGCGAGCTTGTCCCAGGCCGATTGAGTCACGGCAACTCGGATGGTTTGTTCACCACCGCACTTCACACCGTCATCCAACTCGATCTCCGGTGTTGCACGTCGCGTGTAGTCGAACGGGTCGTAGGCCAACGGCACGTCCGGCACGTCGGCGGTTGGGTTGGTCAACTCGGGGATCTGCGCGAGCAGGTCGTTGCAGACGGCGATCTCGTTCGGCGAATCCTCGGTGAGCGAAACGCGGATCGTGTCGCCCAAGCCGTCGCACAGCAGCGAGCCGATGCCGATCGCGCTCTTGATGCGGCCGTCCTCACCATCGCCGGCCTCGGTGACGCCAAGGTGCAGCGGGTAATTCCAATCCGGCCCCAGCTTGGCCAAGCGCGCGGCCAACAGCCGGTAGCACTCGATCATCACCTTCGGGTTGCTGGATTTCATCGAGAACTTGAAATTGTGGAAGTCGCGATCGCGCGCGATGCGGGCGAACTCCAGAGCGCTCTCCACCATGCCCAGCGGCGTGTCGCCGTAGCGGTTCATTATGCGGTCGCTGAGCGAACCGTGGTTGGTGCCGATACGCAGTGCTCGGTTGCGTGTTTTGGACTCCTCGACGAGCGGCGCGAACTCGGTCTCGATGCGAGCCAACTCGTCGGCGTATTGCTCGTCGGTGTATTCGCGGACATCGAATTTTTTGGAGTCGGCGTAGTTGCCGGGGTTGACGCGCACCATTTCGCACCATTTCACCGCCTCGAGTGCGGCGTCCGGTTTGAAGTGAATGTCGGCGACCACTGGCACGTTCGAGCCGCGCGCACGGATGCCGGCGATGATCGGCTCAAGGTTCGCTGCGTAGCGTTTGGTTTGCGCGGTGATGCGGACAATCTGGCAGCCGGCCTCGACCAAGGCCATCGATTGCTCGATGCACGCATCGGCGTCGAGCGTGCTGCAGGTGATCATCGACTGGCGAACGACAGGTTCGCTGCCGCCAACAATGACGCCCCCGTTTTCGGGGTCGCCGATGATCACCGGGCGCGTGTCCCGGCGCGCATGGCGATACGGTGAGGCGCAGTAGTTCATGGCGGGGGATTATTCGCTGGCGGTGGGAGAGGGATCAGCCGGAGCCTGAACTTCCGTGTCGCTGTTGAACATGTCAACGAAGATGCCGCGCCGCATGACGACGTCGTGGAACGTCACGTACAACATCAGCGAGATCAGCGCGACGGCGAAGCCGGTCGTGGCCCATTCCTGGAGCTTGGCGGGGATTTTTCGGCGGAAAATGCCCTCGATCAGCCCCATGACTGTGTGGCCGCCGTCGAGCACGGGGATCGGCAGCATGTTGAGGATGGCAAGGTTCACGTTGAGCAACACGAGAAAATTCAATGCCAGGCGGTAGTCGGTTTTCACCATCGCGCCAAGCATCGCGAGGATGCCGACTGGACCGCTCAGGTCGCTCACGCCCACGCCAGTTTGCTTCGGGTGAAACAGCGCGTAAAGCGTCCGCCACATGAGCGAGCCGACTTCCGAGATGTTCTCCCACGGCGTCGGCCCGGGATATCGCTCGATGTAAACCCGTGGGCCGCGACCAAACTGTACGCCGATCATCACCTTGCCCTCGATCATGCGCGGAGTGATCGGCAACGGGATATTTTCGCCGTCCCGGCGCACGACGATCTCCGTCGCCTTGCCGCCGTTCTTTTGCAACTCATCGATCAACTGGCCCTGGCCGCCGAGCGGGATGCCGCCGAGCGATATGATTTTGTCATCCTGTTTCAGGCCGGCCTCCGAGGCGGCCTGGCCCTCGAGCACTCGTCCCACGATCGGCGGGAACTTCGACGGAAGATCAAGCGTCTTGATCGGGATCTCGTCGCTGATCGGAGTGGCTGTCAGCACGTGGGTGAACTCGTCGCGATCCCGCAGAAACGTCACCGCGAAACGGTTCGTCAGAGACAAGGCGGTCAGCTTGTAGGCTTCCTCCCAAGAAGGGATCGCTTGGCCATCGATCCTGGTGACGAGGTCGCCCTCGCGAATGCCGAGCGCGTACTCCGTCGATTCCTTGCTCAAGTTGCCGACCACGGGCGGCGTGATCATTTCCGGCAGGCCGACAAAATAAATGACAGTCGCGAGCACGACGGCTAAAACGATGTTCATGATCGGGCCGGCGACGGCGACGGCGATCTTGGCCCACGGCGAGATTTCCGGCAGCGGCTCGGCGTCCTCCTCCTCGCTTTTGCCTTCGATCGCCTCGCTGGTGAGCATCTGCGGCAGCTTCACGAAGCCGCCGGCCGGGATCATGCGGACGGTGTAAAGGATGCCGTCCTTTTCTTTTTTCCAGAGAATCTTGCCGAAGCCGATGGCGAACTCCTCCACCTTCATGCCGCACATGCGCGCGACAAAATAATGGCCCCACTCGTGCACAAAAATTGCCGCGCCGAACAGCAGCAGCACGGCGGCAACCACGTAAATTATTGTTAAAATAACCATGAAATCAGTCTCGCTTGGCCAAGCGCAGATTTGCCTTGGCCGACGATTGTTACATTCCAGCCAGCGCGGCGTCAAACCGCTTCAAAACCTCCGCTTGGCCAAGCACCTCCATCAAATGATACAAACTTGGGCCGACCTTGCTGCCGGTGCAGGCCACGCGGGCCGGCATGACGAGCATCTTGTTTTTCACCTCGCGAGCGGCGGCGATGGCCTTGAGCGACTCCATCAGCGAGTCGGCGTCGAATGTGGCCAAGCCGGCGTACGCCTCCCGAAGCGTGGCCAAATGCGGCTTGTTCTCCGACGTCAACGCCTGCGCCGCCGCCTCGGCGTCGAGCACCACGTCGTCACGGAAGAAAAACCCGATGTAGCCGGCGACGTCGTTGAGGTTCTTGATTTTGTCCGTGCACAAGGCCAGCGCGGCAGCGGTGTAGTCGGCGTCGCGTCCTGCGGTATCGAGACCTGCGGCCTGCAGTTGGCCAAGCGCTTGAATCTTAAATTCGTCCGGGGACAGCGCACGGATGTGCTCGAAGTTCAGCCAGTCGAGTTTGGGCATGTCGAACCGCGCGTTGGCCCGCTGCACGCCGGGGAGGTCGAATCGCTCGATCAACTCGGCCGTCGGCATCATCTCGGTGTTGTCCTTCGGCGACCAGCCGAGCAGGCTGAGATAATTCACCACGGCCGATGGCAGGTAGCCGCCCTCCGTGTAAGCCGCCATCGACGCGCCCGAGTCGCGCTTGCTCATCTTTGAGCCGTCGTTGTTCAGGATCAGAGGGATGTGCGCGAACTTCGGCAATGCCGCGCCGAACGCCTTGAACAACTCGACGTGCTTCGACGTGTTGGAGAGATGGTCCTCGCCGCGGATGACGTGCGTGATGCCCATCTCGATGTCGTCCACAACGTTGACGAGATGAAACACCGGCTTACCGTCGGAGCGCACGATCACGAAATCCGGATCGGCCTCCTCGCGGTCGGTGAGTTTGCGGACGACGTCGCCTGCTACCACGTCGGGGATCGTCACCGGCTCGCGGGTCATGCGGAACTTGACCGCGCCCTCGTGCTCATACGCCAAATCCTTGTCGAGCAGTTCCTGAATTCGGCGCTGGTAAATCTCGCCGCGTTGCGATTGAAAATACGGCCCGCGATCGCCCTTGCTCTCCTGCATGGCGTCGCCGGACACTGGCCCCTCGTCCCAGTCGAGCCCTAGCCAGCGCAGGCCGTCGAGGATCACATCGACCGCCTCGCGGGTGTTACGGGCGTCGTCGGTATCCTCCATGCGCAGTACGAACGTGCCGCCGGTGTGCCGCGCATAAAGCCAGTTGAACAACGCCGTGCGGGCGCCGCCAATGTGAAGATAGCCCGTCGGGCTGGGAGCAAATCGAACTCGAATACTCATAAAAAAACCGGCGCGCACGTTACCGGCGACCCAGCCACCGGGCAAGCTTGGAGGCTCGTTTGGCCAGGCCGGATTATTTGAGGAGGCGGAGCTGGATGTCCTTGTATTCGACGTGCATGACTTGGCCGCCGTGAAGTTGCAGGCCGATGTGGCCTTCTGTGCGGCCCTTGTCGTTGGTCAGCTTCGTCGAAACGACGCCGTTGATTTTCACTGTGATGTCGGCGCCCTTGGCCGTCAACTCGAGGTCGGTCCATTCACCTTTTTTGTAGGCGCGTTTTTTTGCCACTTCAGCAGTCGGTTGGTGCACCCAGCCACGGCCGCCCGTCTCGTACAGGCCGCCGGTTTCGTCGGTCTCGTCCACCTCGACTTGAAAGCCGTGGACGCTGACGCCGCTTTTGACTCGGTCGACGCGGAAATAAAACCCGCTGTCGCCGTGGATGACGCGGAACTTGGCCTTCACCACAAAATCCTTGAACCGTTTTTTGGTCAGCAAAATGCCGTGGCGGCGTTCGCTCTTCGGGCTGGTGCCGATGATGACGCCGTCCTTCACCTCCCATTTGCCGCCTGGTGTGGGTTCCCAGCCGTTGAGGTTTTTGCCGTTGAACAGCGGCTCAAATTTGCCGTCGGCTGTCGCCACCGAAATACCGGCTGAAACCATCAGTCCAAAAACCAACCCGAGTGTGCGTGTTTTCCTCATGTGCGCTTGGCTGGCATGCTAACGCACCCGGCTGATTTGCCAAGCACTGATGCCGCCGAACAGCGCGTGCGGTGTCCATGCGGCGAGATGCGGCGAGAGTTGGCCGCCAACGGCCATCGCGAATTGCTGGATCATGAAGAACGCCAGGCAGGCGATGATGCCGGCGGCGACTCCGACGGCGGCATTGCGGCGTCCGGACGGCGCGGCGAACGGGATCGCGATCAGCACGACGATGAAGCACGTCAGCGGCTCGGCCAGGCGGGCCTGGTATTGGGCGTTTAGGATCGCTTTTTTTTCCGGCGCGATGTTTGGGTGGATGCGACGGTAGCTGTCGATCTCGGCCAGAGACACGCTCCAGCGCTTGTGCGCGCGCCTGTCGAACAACGGCGCGATTTTCAGTTCGCCCTCGATCTGCATCGGTGTCTCGTCGAACTCCTCCAGCCGCAGCGTCAGGTGCTGGGTGATGGGGTGCGCCTCGGGGAAGCCTTCCGTCGGCTTGTAGTCGCGGACTTGGTGAAACGTCCAGCCGCCGTTTTCCCATGTGCCCCTTGCGGCCATGATTTCGCGCTTCGGTTGCTCGTCATCCCATTTCCACGAGATGATGATGGGGTTATTTCCCGTGCCGCGCATCTCGCCGGTTGCCCGGTTGAACTTCGGTATCTGCCAACTGCGGCTGGCTTCGTCGTTGCGGAATTTGACGTCGGTAATCCACTCCGGGCCAAGCGAGTTTTCTTCGCCTTCCGCTTGGACGGTTTTGATGATTTCCCCCTCGCGCAGGCCGTTTGGCAGCCATTTTTCGTTCGACCAATACAGTCCCGCTGAGAGCAGCACGCCGACGAGCAGGTACGGCGCGCTCATGCGGAACATGCCGACGCCGGCGTTTCGGATGGCGATGAACTCGTGATGCCGCGAGTGCTGGTTGATGGCGTACATGAGCGAGAGCAGGAGCGCCACCGGCACGACGACGAAGAAATTCCCCGGCAGCGTCACCCAGTAGTACCGCGCGATCTCGGCCGCGCCCACCCCGGCGAACTCATCCAGATCGTTGATCAGTTTGAACGCTATCCACAGCACCATGAACCCGAACAGGCAGACGCCAAACGGGATGAGCCATTCGCGAATCAGGTAGCGATCAAGCAGACGCATGAGCGGCGCAGCGTATCCACGGCCCAAGCCCAAGGCAAGCGACACGCTTGCAAGCGCTCAAAAGAGGCCCGGCACGAGGGCCTTGCGCTTGGCCGGGTAGTCGGGGAACCGTTCGCGATACCAGCGGTGGTGTGCCCGTGCGCGCGGCACGAGGTTGGCCATCGTCCACGCCGCGAATGCCAGCCCAGCCGGGCTCCACGTCAGCAGCGCCCAGCCCAGCCACTCAACGATTTCGCCGAGATAGTTTGGGCAGGAAACCCAGCGGAAAAGGCCGCCGCGCGGGATGGAGTAGTCATCGGGATTCGCCTTCTTGAGCCGCAACAACCGCCGGCTCGAATCGATGTTGAGCGCCATGCCGACGGCGAACATCACCGCGCCCGCGATGAATTGCCAGCCGCCCAGCCACTCCGAGTCGCTGATAACTGGGTGGACAAACAGCCAGGCGCCGTGCAGCGAGCCGTTGACAAGGTTGAACGCCAGCCCCATCAGCATCAGCAGCACCGGCATCGGGCTGCTGGCCTTGGCCAGGTGGAGCGGATAAATCCACGCCCGGTACACGTAGTGCGATTGCCAGATCAGGAAAAACGTGAGCATCACCGGCGACTCCCAGCCTCGCATCCACACGAAGAAACCGGCGGGGATCAGCACCGCTGGCGACTCCATCAGCAGCCAGCCAAGCCGGGCATGGATCAGCGCGCCCCACGTGCCGGGGTTGTGCCGCCCGTACGGGGCGTTGATAAAACAGAGGCAGGCCGCGATTGGCAACGCCAGCAGCAGCCACCCCCACGTGAACGCAGTGAGCCAATCGAGATCGGGCGTGACGGTGACGGTTTCGGGCAACATCGGTGCCGCCCCATCAGCGACAAACCGGCCGGTGTTTCAAGCTAAAACATCAGCGCTTTACAGCTTCACAGTCGAGGGATAGCTTCCCTGCATGTCGTCAAAACTCGACGAGTCTGATTTTGTGGATCGCGACCTCGAGGCCACGAAGGAGGCCGGTGCACCTTCCCCCGGAGTGGGCGACTCCACCGCCACCGCCCCACCCAGCCGCGAGGAATTGACCTCGCGCGTCACCGAGACCCAGCAAAAGCTTGCCGAGCTAAAGCGCATCCAGGAGGAGGTCGAGCGCGAGAGCAACGAGCTGCAGGAGGCACGCAAGCGGCGCATCGAGCTGACCACCGGCCGCGAGGAAATGGTGCAGCACCTTACTCGCGGCATCGGCCTGCTCGAGGAGGCCGAGCTGTCCAGCGGCCGAACCGCCGAGCAACTCGCCATGACCGTCAGCGACCTGCAGGGTTCGCTCAATAAAATCAACAGCATCGCGGAGGAGGAATGGACGGAGGAAAACGGGAGTGTCGAGCTGACCCGGGCGCTGACCACCATCGAGAATGCCCGGCTGGAATGGAACTCCGCCCGGCTCAAGTGGCCGGTGCTCGACGGCGAAACTGGCCTCGCGCCTGCCGGTGCCGGGCAACCGCAAACTGAGGAGCGGCCGAGTCTCGAGCAACACAGCTTCCGGCAGCTCAGCCGGATGGGCCTCGCCTTCACCTGGCCGCTGGTCGTGGTCGGCGTCGCCATCGTCATTCTGCTGATCCTCCAGTTGCGCAGTTGAGCCGCCATGGGCTTGTTCCGACGCAAGGATCCACTCGAGAGCCGGGCCAGGGCGCTCAAGGCCCGCTTGGCAGACTTGGAGTCGCAAATCCAGCAGCTCAACCAGGCCGGTGCCGAGCCGCCCGAAACGCCCCCCACCGTCCACGAACTCAAGCCGAGCGACGAGCCGCTGCTGCCGCGCCCCAGCCATCCGCTCTCCGAGCAGCCGCTGGGCACGAGCGAACCGGAAAACGAAACCTTGTGGCAATGGTTCAGCCGCCGGTTCCGCAAACCGCCGATCTCGTCCAACCCGCGCATGGTCAACTTCCTCGCCGCCGGGAGCATCCAGGGCCTACGGCCGCTGCGTTACGAGCGGCGCGTGGCGCGCAACCGTTTCCTCGCCTTCACCGTGCTGCTCGTACTCGTGCTGATCGGCCTGTTCTGGACACTCCTTCAACAGTGAGCAGTGAGCAGTGAATCTGCGGATAAACAAACCTGAACACTTTTTTAAGACACGAATGAACACAACCGAGAACCGAGAACCGAAACATTGACTGACGAAAGCACCATCCGGGTTGCCATCACCGTCATCGCGGCGGTCATCGCCATCGCCGTCGCGTTGATCTTCGGCCGCAAGGACGATCGCGATGACTAGCGCCGCTCCCATCGCCACACGGCACGGCACCTTCGTCGCGCAGTTCAACGACATCGGCCTGTGCCGGCTCGACTTCCCAGGCAAAGCCCGCGCGCCCAAGCCCGCTCCGAAACCAACCGGCTTGGCCAAGCGCTGGCCGGCGGCCACCGCCGCCGCGCTCGAGTCGCTGCTGCTTGGCCGAGCGCCGCGCCGTCTGCCGCCGCTTGACCTCTCGGCCGGAACCGAATTCCAGCAAACCGTCTGGGCGGAGCTGCTCAACATTCCGCCGGGCCAAACCCGCTCGTACGGCGAGATCGCCGGGCGCCTGGCCAAGCCGGGCGCGGCGCGGGCCGTCGGCTCCGCCTGCGGCGCCAACCCGATCCCGATCATCGTTCCGTGCCACCGGGTGCTTGCGGCGCACCGGCGGATCGGCGGTTTCTCCGGCGGCCCTGGCTGGAAGCAGCGCCTCCTCCGCATCGAGCAGGCCGAGTTCGTTGGGTGATGCCTTTTTTTGCGGAAGTCTTGCCGGAGGTTTGTTAAGTTGCGGCGCGCGGGCGCTACGCCCGCCGCTGAGCATGATTTCCAGTCGCAACCATTTTTATTGGGGCAGCCTTGCGCTTGGCTTCGCCCTCGCCGGCCCGACATTGACCGCTGACTCGATCGCGGACTTTGGCCAATGGCTCGCCCGCTACGAGGCGGCCCCGATGGGCGACAAGACGGGCCTGGTGGCCGAGGGGGTGCGCTTGGCCAAGCGGCGCCAACCGGCAATGCGGCGGCTCATCGCCACGCAGCCGCACCTGGCCCTGCAACGCGCCGTGCCGCGCTTGGCCAAGCTGCCGGAGCCGGTCGCCCGTCACCTTGAGCAACACGCCGAGGGGTTGGCGGAGTACACCGTGACGGTTGCCTGCGGTGGCCCGGAGCATCGCACCTGCAAAGTGGAGCGTATGCTAGAGTTGAACGGTCAGCGCTTGACGCCGCGCTGGCTGGGGCGGCGCGCGCACCTTGGATCCAAGAGTGGCCTGCCGGTGCACGGCATTGTGCTTGGCGGGCAGATGGCCATTGCCGACGAGCCGGCCCGCGAACTTTCCGCCGCCGAGAAAACCGCGCTTAGCCTTGCGGCGAATCAAACCGTCCTGTCGCTGGCCGGCGCGCGGCGCGCGTTCGACTCCCCGGCGGCGGCGGCCGCTTGGCAGCAAAAACTCATCGCTGCCGAGCAGGCGCTTGGCCCGGCGGTGCATCTGCGGCCGGTGGCCAAGCAGAAGCCGTCCGTGGCGTGGACCACCGGCAAAAAAAGCGTCCTGTTCATCCGCGTGGACTTCTCCGACCGCGAGGGCAACCCGCTCAACGACGAGGCGGCGGCGTTCTCGATGAAACGCACCAACGAGTTTCTCGGCGACAACTCGTATGGGAAACTCTCGATCGACATGACGCTGGTGCCGGGGGTGTTGCGGATGCCCAAGCCGGCGGCGTGGTACCAGGCCGAGCCGGAAAGCCGCGACGACGATCTGCTGGCGCAGGGCCGTGACGCCGCCCGGGCGCTCGACGCGAAATACAACTACCGGGACCACGACCTGTACATTGTCTGCTTCGACTCGATCTTCGACGGCTGGGCCGGCAAGGCGCGAGTCGGCACGATCGGGCTTTGGCTCAACGGCGGCTTCAGCAACGATACCATCCAGCATGAGATTGGCCACAACCTTGGCCTGTTCCACGCCAACGCCTGGGTGCCAACGCAGGGCGATTCCCCGATCGGCGCCGGCGAGCACGACGAGTACGGCGACCCGTACGACAACATGGGCAACTACTCGGCGTACGGGCACTTCAACGTCTATTTCAAGAACTATCTCTCGTGGATTCCGAATACGTCGGTGAAATCAGTCTCCCGCACCGGCACCTACCGCGTGAAGGCGCACGACCACCGCGAGTCCAGCGTCGGCGTGCGCGCGCTGAAGATTGGCAAAAACTCCGGGCGCGACTATTGGGTGGGCGTCCGGCATTGGCTGGTCGGGAGTGAGATCATGCTGCGCTGGGGGCTCAAGTCGGGCAGCTCGATGAGCGGCGACGGCTCGCTGCTGCTCGACATGACGCCGGAGACGCGCCGTGAATTTGAGGAGAGCCAGCCGCGCGACCACTCGCTGCAGATGGGCAAAACGTTCCACGACAGCAGCCGCCGGGTGTCGGTCACCCCGGTGGCCCGCGGCGGCGATGGCCGCAAACTGTGGGTGGACATGCGCGTGGTGTACGGCTCGGCTGCCTCCAACCGCTCGCCCAGCGTGAGCATCGACGGGTCGTCGGTGGAGGGCAAAGTGGGCGAGCCGTTCCGTCTCACGGCCAGTGGCTCCGATCCGGACAACGACGCGCTGTTTTACCGCTGGGAATTCGGCGACGGCAGCGACGCGGCCTACGGAAAAACGGTTTCGCACACCTACTTTCTCGGCGCTGGCTCGACGTTTATGGTCACCTGCACCGCGGTTGACGGCAGGGGCGGCAGCGCGGAGGCCACAATCCCGGTCGCGGTCGAGGGCAGCGACGACCCAATCAACAGCTGGACCCAAACCACGCTGAGCGACACCGGCAACTTTTCGTTTGCGGCGTTCGGTGACGGGCAGTTTCTCGTGGGCGGCGACGGTGGCACGCTGGCCAAGCGCGACGCCGGAGCGGCGGGCTGGGCCAAGGCCGGCGACAGCGGGACCAAGCGGCGGCTCTTCGGTGGCGCGATCGCAGGAGGCATCCGCTTGGCCGTCGGCTGGTTTGGCGCGGTGACGGTTTCCAAAAACGGGGGCGCATGGCGCCTGGCCAAGGGGGTCGAGTTGGTGAACCTTGAGGATGTGATCCATGATGGCGACCAGTTCATCGCCGTGGGCAAGACAGGCAAGGTCGGCCTTTCGCCGGACGGCGAGACGTGGACGTTTCGCGACAGCGGCACCGACGCCTGGCTCAAGCATGTCACGATTGACGGCGGCACTTACGCAGCGGTTGGCACGCGGGGCACAATCGTCACCTCAACCAACGGCACGAAATGGACGGAGCGCAACACGCCGACGTCGAGCGGCCTCGAGAGCGTGGCGTTCGGCAACAGCCGGTTTGTCGCCGTTGGTTTCAAGGGCACGATCCTCTACTCGGACAACGGGCAGCGCTGGATCGCGGCCAAGTCGGGCACGAAAGAGTGGCTCAACGACGTGACGTTCGGCGGCGGGATATTCGTGGCGGTCGGCGCCAACGGCACGCTGCTGACGTCACTCGACGGCAAGGCGTGGATGCGCCGCAGCTCCGGCACGGAGACGAGCCTCGGCGGGGTGGCGTTCGGGGATCGGCGGTTCATCATCGCCGGGCGAGCGGGATTGATTCTCGAGTCGGGCCAGTTGGCCGCGCCGCCGGAGCCACCGACGCTCACGGCCACCCTGGCCAAGGGCGGCAAGCCGCGGTTGGTCATCGACGGGCAGGAGGGTCAACTTTACCGCATCGAGGTCTCGGCCGACTTGCGGCAGTGGAAAGTGCTCAAGCTCATCGAGGGCGCGGCCAAGCCGGTGGAGTTCGTTGACGAGTCGGGCACGACGGAGCGGAGCCGGTTTTACCGCACTGTCACGCCGTAGCCATTTTGACTTCCGCTTGGCCAAGCGGGGCGATAGGCTTGGCCGCGACAATTTGAAGACAAATGAAAACTTTTTTGAGGTTATTCAGTTGGACGACTCTCCTTTGCTGCGCGGCATGCGGTGAGGCGGACGATAAAACAGCCAAGCCGGCCAGCACCCCAAAGCCCATTGTGAACCCATCCAACGAACCCCTGACAAAAGTGGCCAAGGCCGGGTCCATCACGCTCGGCGGCGGATGTTTCTGGTGTGTGGAGGCGGTGTACCAGCGTATCGAAGGCATCACAAAGGTGACCTCCGGCTACATGGGGGGCACTGTGCCCAACCCCACCTACAAACAAATCTGCACCGGCCGAACCGGCCACGCCGAGGTGGTGAAGGTGGAATTCGACCCGGGAAAGATCCCCCTCGAAAAGGTGCTGGCGGTGTTCTGGAAGGCGCACGATCCCACCACGCTCAACCGGCAGGGCGCGGACATCGGCACGCAGTATCGATCGGCGATTTTTTATCACACCGACGCCGACAAGGCGGTGGCGGAGAAATCAAAACAAGCGGCGGGCAAGTCGGGCGAGTTCAGGCGTCCGATCGTGACCGAGATCGCCCGGGCCGGCACGTTTTACAAGGCCGAGGGGTATCACCAAAACTACTTCAACCTGAACGCCAACGCGCCGTACTGCCGCGCCGTCATCTGGCCCAAGCTCAACAAGCTCGGCCTCAAGTTTAAAAAATAGCCGCTGAGCTAGTCGCCGTTACGGCGTGTCCTTGCCTGGCCGGTTCCGCTCCAATACATCGCGCACGAGCGATTCCATGGATTCATAGTCGAGGTCCCCTTCCTTTTCGAGGTCGCGGTAGACCTGCTTCTCCAAGGCATAAAGCCGGGTGGCGTGCATTTGCAGCTCGAGGTCGTTAAGGGTGGGTGTGTGCTCAAGCATCTCCGCAATACGCTTGTCATTGGCCTCTCGACGTTCGACCAGCCGATTATGCAGGATCTCAAAGGTTCCGTGGGAAAGGATGCCCTTCCTTTCCGCATCCTCCAAGTTATCCACCAGACAACGAATGGCCTGCCGGCGTGCCAGTGCCATCTCGTATTCGATCTCTTCATGAGTTTCCACAATAAGCCCCACCCGTTTCATGAGCCATTCAATCGTGGTGCCCTGTAGTAGAATGGATAGCAGCACCACGCCAAAAACGAGGTTAAGGATCAGTTTGCGTGTCGTTTCTCCTTCGCTCTCACTAGCCACTAGCATCATGGCCATCACCATCGACAGGCTGCCACGGACCCCAGACCAGGTAATGACCGGCAGCCACGGTTTCCTTAGCCTCAAATCCTCACGCCGCACCAGGTTGTGTACGCCAAACACGATTACGCTGCGAACCAGGATCATGATCACAAAAAAGGCCACAATTAGTCCGGCGTCTGCCCACAATTCGCTCAATCTTATTTCCAGCCCGATGAGAATGAAGACAAAGGAGTTGGCCATGAAGGCGGCAAACTCCCAGAAGGAAAAGACCGCCTCGCGTGTGGTGGGACTCATACCGTGCTTGGCACCAACATTGCCGACCATCATCCCGCAGACGACCACGGCGATGACGCCTGAGGCATGGAGCTGCATGGCCATAACATTACTGCCGTAGGCGGCGATTGCGGTCAGAGCAACCTCGATGAGGTGGTCGTTGACTTTGCTTGTCAGGTAGGACATGGCCAACCCGACCGCCACACCAACGGCCGTGCCAAGAAAAACCTCGCTCAGGAAATTGCCGAGCACTTGCAGAGCCTGCACATTCCCGCCTTGGCCATCCAGGGTGGGAATGTGCAGGCCCAGGCTGTCAGCGGTGATCTTGACCACGACGCCAAAGAGCACCACGGCGATGCCGTCGTTGATGAGGCTTTCACCCTCGACGATAATGCCGAGCCGCTTCGCCACAGTGAATTCCTTGAATAACGCCACCACGGAAATGGGATCGGTGGCCGCCAGCATGGCGGCGGTGACCAAGCCAACCTGCCACATCATATCTCCCCTGATCAGTTTGGCGACCGGCACAAAAACCGCGGTGGTGAGCACCATGCCGATGATGACGCCGGGTATGGCAAGGAACAGGATGGCACGCCGATTGTTGAGGAAGGACTTAAGGTCCACGTGGAAGGCCGCCTCAAATAGCAGAATGGGCAGAAAGACCTGCAACAGCAACTCGGGCTTGAGCTTGATTTTCTCGAGGTGCTCACGCAACCCGGGTGCCCCGTCAAGAAGCAGGCTCACCGCCAAGCCCGCAACCACAAGCAGCACGGTGTATGGCACCTTCAGCCGTTTAGCCAGAAGAGCCATGCCGCATGCGATCACCAAAATGGCAACAAAGGATACGCTCATCGCGGGGTTTTAAATTTTATTGTCACATTGTCAGGTGGACGTGGCTGCTACAGGCCGGGGTATCATTAGCCAAGCCTGACGGCGCAAACCCAACCAAGGGCGTACTGTTCCATCAAGCTAAATCCCAATGATGGATATGGGGCTATCGAAAGCCATTACTCGAATGGGTTTTTTTTCATTGTGCCATGTCCGTTGAAGCTTTAATAGGGGCGATGTCAGGATTCGTGTCCGCCAACCGTTTCAGTGCTTAAGGGCGCACCGTAAAAGGAAGTTCCTGTCAATTACACAATGAAATTAGCAACAAACTCTTGGCGATTCATCCGCCTGTTCTTCACCCCTGTCGCCTGCCTGTTGTTGGCAGCAGTAGCACGAGCAGAGGATCTGGCGCCTTACAGTTTCGATCATTTTTTTGACACGTCACGCCTAGTCAAAATCGACCTGAAGGTCGATCCCGGGGACTGGAACAAGTTGAGAGTGCAGCACCGGTCACTGGTCAAGACCCTGCGCACCGACATCCCTCCATCGGAGCGGGAGAAACCGTTCGACTATGTGCCCGCGAACCTGGCAATCGACGGCACCGACGTCGGCAAGGTGGCCATTCGCAAGAAAGGGTTCGTCGGCTCGCTCGACCACAACCGCCCTTCGTTCAAGATTCAAATCGATAAGTACGAAAAGAAAAAGATGTTTGCTGGCGTGGACACGCTCACGCTGAACAACAACAAGCAGGACGGCTCGCGAGTCCATCAGCTCGTCGGCTACCAGTTTTTTCGCGCAGCGGGACTGCCGGCGTCACACTGCAATCTTGCGCTCGTGAGCGTGAACGGCAAATCCCTCGGCGTTTATTCCAACGTCGAGTCGCTCGACAAGCACCACTTTCGTCGGACGTTCAAAAACGCCAAAGGTACTCTCTATGAGGGCACGGTTTGCGATTTTCATATGCACTCACTGATCCGTTTTGAGCGCAAGTTCGGATCGAAAAAAGCCATTGCATCCATCAAAAATGCCAGCATGGCGTTGGACTCTGATGAACGCTCGATCCTGGGCAAACTCGGCAGGCATCTGGATCTCGACCGGTTTTACCGTTACTGGGCGACCGAGGTGCTCATCGGCCACTGGGACGGCTACGTCAGCAACAAGAACAATTACTTCGTTTATTTCGACTCGAAATCGGAGCGGCTGCATTTCCTCCCGTGGGGCCTCGATCAGTTGGCGACCGATCGCAATATGTTTTGGCGTCAAGGCTTTGACCCACCCAAGTCTGTCAAGGCAGACGCCGCCATTCCACGCCGGCTCTATAAAAATCCGGAGGCCCGGAAAAAATATTTTGCCGCGATGCACTCCCTGCTAGATGAGGTTTGGGATGAGGAAAAACTCGTCGCACAGATCGATAATCTACAGGCCATGATCAATCCCCACCGCATTGAGAAAGGTTTCTGGAGTCGGCGCCATGCCTCCTCATTCCAAAAGTTCATCAGCCGGCGCCGCGCGGAAATCCTCGACGAGATCGCCGACGGGAAATTTCCCGAGTGGACACTGAAGCCGCGTGAGATGATGGGTGAAATTGTGAAAGTGGCCGACAGCAACAGCACGTTCTCCCTCGAAATGACTGATGCCAAAAAAGGGAAGGACGGTTTTGTGGCGGCCAAGGGAACCGGGCAGGTAAACATGAAATACGGCAATAAAGTCGTGGCCTTCGGCTCACCCGCATATGGATTGCGACAAAACGGGCGGCACTCCGTCACACTGCGAATACATCGGGAGAATGCCGCCGACGGGGAACCCGAGGCGGTTGAGGTCACTTTTCCGCGGCCGAGGCTGACGGACGAGCGGCCGGAGGCGTCCTATCGGATCGATGTCTTCGCGAGTCCCGCCCAGGGGGATTTTATTGTATCCAACTCACGCGAGCCGCTCGGTCGCTTGGCCGGCAATGTGGTACTCACCCGGTTCGGAACCAACCCTGGCGATATAATCGAAGGCCGCTTGGACAGTGAAGTGTTCCGTTTCCTCCAAAAGGAAGGCGAGGAATAAGGTTGTTTTATTGGCCGCTTGGCCAAGCGCTAAAAACTCTATTCATCCGACTTCTGCAAAAGTCGATAAAAGCGGTTGTTTGCGCCCTGGCTGGAACCGTCAGTAAGTTTAATCTCACTGGGAGTGCCGGTTCCCTGGATTATCTTCAATGAAATCCACTCTCCGCTGCCTATTTCATCCGAGTATTGAAGGATGCAATCTTTCCCTTCCGAAAGTTCAATAGTGAGCATGACACGATCGCCAACCGTCTTTATCTCCGTAAAATACATGTTGCCCCTGTAATTCCGCACTCCGGGTGTTGGCGCTGCAGACAGCCAATTGGCCGGCTCACTCCCAAACTGTCCCAAGTCGATCCGTTGAATGGATTCACCGGAACCTACGACCGATTCCGGCCAAGGAGTTCCCACATCATAGGATACAGCATCGATGGTCATGTAAGGGACTTTCCCTATATTTTGGTCGAGGTCAATTTGCGGAGCGTCCGGTTTTTTCAGCACGATCTCATCTCCACTATTGTTCAACTTGCCGGAATACGGGCCATAAATCGAGGTGAAATTTTCAATTTGATAATGCTCCCTGAACCGATTTAACACCTGCGGTTGGTTTACTGGATCAAACCGGACAAGCAAGATTCTGGCTCCGGCATCCAATAGGGTGTTTGGAGGAAAATCGTATCGGATGCCGTTCCGCAGTCGCCATGTGTTTTCCGGATGCGAAACATCAAACAGCGGTACCCACTTGTCGGAATTGTTTTGGAGCTCGATGAACTCCATGTCAGTCGCGTCGGCTCCCAAGTTGTCCGGCGGGGTGTGCATGATTTCGCTGATCACAATCGGGCCGACTCGTGGCCCGGCGTTCGGCTCCGAAAACGTCAATGCGAGTTGCGCCGTGAAGTGTTCCTCGCCATCAGAGGTAACCCATCGGCCAAAGGAAACGCCATTCTCGGCCGCGCCAAATTCAAATCCGTGCATGTACCCGGTCAGCGATCCGGCGGCATTGGCAGAGAACAGATAAATCTCCTCGCCAAATGAACTGAGCGAGAACGCCCGTGAAGAATCGGGGTGACTCATGAAATCATCCTCATCAAACAAAACAAATTCTTGTGGCTTGATCAGGGTGCCAGCCGGAATACGAAACTTTCCTGGAATATTCCTGTTATCGGTCAAAAACCAGCCGGATAGATCAACGGGTTCGTCTCCCTCGTTGGACAGTTCCACCGTATCCTTCGTCGGTAGATCCGTGTGCGTGAGCGCCTCGTTGATGACGACAGTGTAATTGGTCTCCAAGTGGTTGTCTGGAACCCCGGGCGACCCATGTATGTTCAAGCTGGCACCCCAGTACTCCGCCCCGTCCATCTCTCCCTGCGGCGTTAATTTCTTGGCAACCAATGAAAAGCCACGACCGTCGGTAACCGGAATCCAATCGTCCTGATAATTCAACTCGAGGATTAACTTGCCGCTTTGATCGACGATTTCCAACCGGCCGCCACTGTTACTCAGCTTGCCGGTGTACACACCGCCAATGGAAATATTCGGGCCATAACGCGCTGCAAAGGCCTTGGCATTTCTAACCAACAGAACCCGCTCACCTGGATTTAGACTTTTGTTGTCACTTTCCAAAAAGGAGAACCGAACTTCGCCGGACAACGCCAGGCTGGTGAGGTTCAACGTTTGTTCACTATTATTCAGCAATTCAATGAATTCGAAGTCAGACGATTTAAAAGTGGGGTCAGTCGACAACTCGCCGGGAGAAGGATCGGACGGATGATAATGAAGTTCTGAGATCAAAAGATCCTCGGTGGCTGGAGGCGGAGTAACGGAATAAAAATGCGTCAGAGGTCCGGACCATTTACTGGTCAGTGGTGGGTTATTGGACCCAGTAAGACTTCTGTGGGTTGTTTTGTAAACACGCGCCGTCACAAGGACGCCCTCGTTAATTATGATTGGCTTTGCATAAAGGATCGCCTTGGTGGCAACTTGACCCCCCGATCGGCGTGGATCAGTTCCATCAAGGGTATAATAGATTTTGCCACCCTCACGGGATTTGAGAGTAACAAGTGTTCCAGATTCCAAATAACCGGCCGGCTGATTTGCGCCGGGAGGATCTACAAACTGTTGTTCCATGAACGAGATCCTTTGAGACAGCCAGGTTTTCATGTGGTTCACCTCGCCCTGATAAGTGCCGCCGTATGCGCTTCGGGGCCGCCGATTCCATTTCGCCAGATCCCGCTTTTGGGCCTCTTTCAATTCATCGGCCATCCCGTCGATGATGGCGTTGATGTTGGCCTTGCTAAATTCCGCACGGCGAAGCGACTGGAACCGGTCGATGTATTTTTGAAAAAAATCGATATCTGAGAACATGCGCTTCCACCACGGGTAGTTGAAAAAATCCGTGCCCCGATCACTGGAGGTCGACCGCCATGTTCTGGGATTGTTATCCCTTCCATCCGTCGAGCCCAATGCCCTGTCAAAATCCCAGATGGGGCCAAACATCAGTTTGCCGCCGCGGGGTTTATACATGTAACCGCTGAGCCGCAGCGCATCGACGTTGAAGGCCACGACGTTGAGCAGGTGATGATCAATTGCCGCGTCGACATCGATATATTTTGCATAGCCCCGGGTAGGATCCTTGAAATATGAAGCGTTCAGCGCCGTGCCCATCTCGTTGAAAAACCGGCGGACATATTGCTGCTGGGCATCACGTCCGGGTCGCTCGATCTCCACTTCTTTCGGGTAGACATACTTGATGCTTTGACCTGCGGCACCAAAGCCGGAATCGCCGGGATCGGCCCGATCGATCTTAAAGATATAACCGCCGGAAACTTCGGGTTCCTGCTTGTGCTCATCGAATAAACGCTCGACATCCACCCGGTCGGCATCCCTGCTGATTTTCTCCATCAGGGCATAGACCCCGTAGTAATCCGAACTCGAGAGAGTGCCGCCTCCTGTATTGAGGTATAGCTCAACAAATCGGGTCCGAGTAGCGTATCTACCGATCTGACGGCTTAACTCGAAAATAAATGGATTATGCATCAATGAGAGATCAAAATTATAGGGCCCCCACAAGACCCAATCCGACTCGGCCGGCATCCCCAACAGCGAAATATTCTTGTCACGACCAAATTCATCCTGCGCTTCGAGAGAAAGAGATGCCTTGGATCGTCCCGCAGTACTTGAGCCGCGAATCTTGATCCCCACCTGACTCGCCTTTGAAAAAGCATCCTTCAGTCTGGTCCGACCATTGGTTGGTTCGATTACCGCCATGGATGCCGTTTGATAGTCGTTTTGCGATGGACGACCCGAACGGTAATTCTCGAGAACAATAAGTGGGAGGTTGGACGAAAAACTGTTCAAGTTTTGGTTCAGACGAAAATAAATTTCACTGGCAACCCGCCCCATGCCTCCCTCGGGGTGAACCAACCGTGCTTTTACTGGCGTGGTGTTATTCAGTCTTAATGGACTGGAGTAAACCGATGACGATTCGGTTGGGATACTACCGTCCAAGGTATAGTGAATCTTGGAAGCCTCATCTGCGAGTGCAGGCTTTTTGAGTTCTACGTTGATGGAAGTTTGAAACGACTGACTCGATTGCGAAAAAATCACATCCTCTTCCACGCTGGGTACGGTTTTTTCGTTACTTGCCCTAGGTGTTGGAAAATGCATGTACCCGAACGACTCGTTTTGCTCCGTTTTCTTGTAGGCAATAAGTTCCGGAAGAATCAACAGATCGGAACTCGTAACCAGATTGTTCAACCCATGGATGGCAAGCAGGTTTTTACCTTCAACCAAAAGGTTCCCTGCATTGGGCACGGAAAATTCAACGGGAGAGGTTGCCGTTGAGTCAGGCCTGTTTTGAGAGGCCCCTGAATTCCATCTCGGAGTTGTCGGAGCATTGTCGCTGGCAACCTTTTTCCCATTTATGTAGGCGATGAAACCGTCCTCATATTGCAGGCGAAGCTCCAGCGATTCGATGACCGACAAATCCGTCACTTGGAATGGGATGCGGATATAAACTGTCTCGTTGTTATTCCGCATGTTGGAGACATTCAACCCGATACGATTCCCGTAATCATAGCCCACACCGGTCTCGCCGGATTTCCAACCACTGTCATCAAAGTCAACCTTCCTCCATCCCGCGCCCTCCGAGCTGTTTTTCGGGACAATGGCTCGAGCAGAAGCTTTCTGTTTTAGCAGCGTCACCTGATCCTGATTCGAGTTTCCCTTGCCAAATGAAACATCTTCGTGCTGTGGCGGGTAAGTCGGGGAAAATTGGGAAACAACATTCGAGCTTTTGTCCAACAAGGCTAAGTAGCCGCCCTCTTTATTCAGCCGAAAATCTGTGTGCAGCGGAGCATTAGGGTTTGTCCGGTTTTTTCCGGATGCAAAAACGACGATGTAGCCACGAGCCGGAATTGTGACCGCGGGGAATCTCCATTTTAGATTGTGACCCGGATCGTCCGTTAAAAACCAACCGTTCAGATTGGTTGAACTTCCGTCGGGGTTGAAAATCTCAATCCAATCGGATCGATCATCATCGTCGTCGATGATCGTCCTGCGATTGTCCGCCATGAACTCCGAGATCGTCGGGGCTGAAAAAGCGGAAACGCTCGACAGCAGGAAAACCACGGTCATGGATTTCATCAAATAATTCATTCTCCTTCCGTTATTCTCGCCGGCATCGGTTGCTGCGAAACAGGAGGCCCATTGAAGATGGTACGCGCGAAAGGAGTCGAACCTTCACTCCCGAGGGAACCGGATCCTAAATCCGGCGCGTCTACCAATTCCGCCACGCGCGCATCCAAAAAAACCTTAATAAAAAGGGGGTTTTTAGCTTTTTAAACTCTACCCCGGCACCCCTTTGTGCTACTTTTTGTGCTACTTTGACAGCATGAAATCCACTGCAACAGCTAGCAACAAAGAGTCCCGACCTGCGGCCAACCCGCACAGTCTGGCTGCGGTTAAGTATCAGAAAGTTTACGACGGGCGCAAGCGTAGAGTTCGTGGACTATGGAAGCGCGGCGGCACCTTCTATGCACAGCTCTCGCTGCCCGACGCCGATGGCAACAGGCGGGTCCGTCGCGTACCCCTGGAAGCAAACACCACTGCCTCCGCCGCAGACGAGCTGCGGCGAATGATGATCAAGCGAAACGACAACCAACTGCCCGCGATGGTGCAGAACCCAAGGTTCGACCACTTTGCGCAGGAGTACCTTGAACGAGAGTACGCCCTGGGCCGCAAGACCCTCAAAACACTTGGCACCGAATCGGGCCACATCAATTTCTGGACCAGCGTGATTGGGGAGACCCGACTCAACAGGATCACGCCGAAGTTGATCCAGGGCGGGCTGATCCGGCGCAAGGGAACCGGTGTCTCGCCCCGAACCCTCAACATCTGCCTGACCGTACTGCGCAACGTGCTGCGGGGCGCGCTGCAGGAGGGGTGGTTGCTCGATTCGCCGGCGCGCACGGTCCAGTGGCAGAAGGTTCCCACGAAAAAACGCCCGCTCTTTAGCTCACAACAACTTGAATTGATGTGCGAGAGCGCGGTCAAGGTCTCAAAGAACGGTCCACTCTTTTGCGACTTTATCCGGTTTCTCTGCTACTCGGGCGCGAGGATGGGCGAGGCGCTGTCGCTCTCGTGGGCCGACGTGGACTGGGACAACGGGCAGTTGATCGTCGGTGCCGATGGACAAACCAAGAACCGTGAGTTTCGTGCGCTCGACTTCAATCCCTGCCTCAAGGCCCACCTGGAATCGATGCGCCAACAGAGGACACAGGACCTGTGGCTATTTCCATCACCACAACGTGGGAGGGAGGGTCGTCATGCATCGAGCCTGCGTGAGACCCTGATCCTGTCCAGGAACGATGCCGGGCTGGAGCACGTGCGCTTCCACGACTGCCGACATCACTTCATCAGCTACTGCGTGATGAGCGGGATCGACTTCATGACGATCGCCAAGTGGGTTGGGCACAGGGACGGCGGGATGCTGATCGGGCGCACCTACGGCCACCTGGCAAACGAACACACCAAGCGGGCGGCGCAGAAGGTGTCATTTGGATAGTGCCATGTTAATTCGCGGAATACCCGGGGCCGAGGAGAGGGAGCGGAATGCAGACTCGTTCAGGATTGGCGACATCCGGATCGACGCCTACTCCTTTGATGTTCCGGGTTGCCCCTTTGCCGCCACGTGTCTGGGCCATCGCTGGACGGAGGGCGAGGTTGGAGACGGGGGGTATATTACAAAACTAAGGCCCGGATTTTACCTTTCGGATTCCGGACGGCAAAACAATGACTTCCTCAAGAACTGGGGGGTGGCAATGCCGCGGTTTGATGATGATGATGATGATGACGAGGTTCATCTTCATGTGAATAATTTTGCCAGGGGGGACATGGAGGCCGAGAAGGAGCTTGGCGCGACGCTGCTGGATCCGGGGAAATACGGTGACTGGGTGGCTAAACTTTTCGTGCAGACGGCATGGCGTCTTATCCGGCCGGTTGTGCGGGCGGCAGAGTCCGGGAACATGACTGCAATCAGTGCGGTCACATTCCTTGCCCATTCAACCACCCATGCACTTGAGGGTATTGCAAAAAAGAACTGGGGCATGGTAAATCAGCTTTCAAAAAACCGTTTCTAC
>Ga0208879_1000162_pt1 | contig 72608 bp, 68 predicted proteins | sample Knorr_S15_td_Bot_FD_185605 | JGI IMG/M metagenome (GOLD analysis project Ga0208879, IMG submission 185605) | Marine microbial communities from Southern Atlantic Ocean transect - Knorr_S15_td_Bottom_ad_5009_LV_A (SPAdes) (version 2) | ecosystem: Environmental > Aquatic > Marine > Oceanic | place... | reverse complement strand
CGTTTGCAAACACTAACCACTTCGTGAAATCCCAACCCTAAAGCCTCGGCGACAACTTCCTGAATTTCCGTTGGATTCTGACTTGAAGAATGAATATGAATCTCGCCGTGCTCTCCCGGCCACGCGACTGCGGCTTGTGATTCAAGGTAGAATTGTTCCTGTCCGTTGCAGACAAAAGTTCCTTGCAAAGTGTGTTCTGCTGTGCTCCAGGCTTTTTCACAATCACCTTGTTTAAACTCACGTGGAACGCCTAAGAACTGTTTTGCCGTAAGTGCTTCGTCGATGGTGAAAACCGGAGTTAATTCTTCAATTTCGAGACGCAGCTTTTTTTTGGCATGGCGAATCGCTTTTCTGGACTCTCCCGCGATAATCGCGATCGGCTGTCCTACATATTCAACTATATCTTCCGCCAAAAAGCGTTCATCCTGAATAACCGGTCCATAAAGATTATGTCCGGGAATATCCGCATACGTAAAAACTCCCGCAATACCATCCAGTTGAGCAAGTTCTTCGGAATTCAAACTTTTAATTTTTCCGTGCGCGACTGGACTTGCGATAAAATCGACGATCAATTCGTTTTTTGCGAACGGTAAATCATCTACAAACAAAGCCTCTCCTGTCACATGTCCAATCGCAGAATCATGCGGAACTTGTTTTCCAACTACTTTCATGCTGTCACTTTTTTTGCCTGCAGGACTTTCAAAAAAATCACGGTTCGGTTCATTACTTTCGGACGGAAAATCATCCACAGACAAATCTTCAACGCTTACACTGTCTCCCGCTGAATCATACGAAACCTGTTTTCCATTCACTTTCATGCTGCCTCTTTTTTGTTCTGCAAATCGCAGCATTCATGAAAAAACTTCAGCATAATGTTCTCCGCCAATTGAAACCGATAATCCGCAGAAGAGCGAACATCTGAAATTGGGCTGATTTCCTCACGAGCCAATTTTCCCGCCTCCTGGAAAATTGCTGACACCAGCGGTTTACCCCGCAAAAATTCCTCTGTCTCAGGTAAACGCAGAACAACAGGGCCAACTCCGCCAAAAGCCAGACGCGCATTTTGGATTTTTCCTTTTTTCAACTTCAGCCAAATTCCGGCGGTAAAAGTCGAAATATCCAAGTCTTTACGTTTTGAAACTTTATAGAGTTTCAGCACATCATCCGTTTCCGGCAGATTCCAGCGAATTCTTGTGATTAATTCATCCGCTTTCATTTCAGTTTTTTTATAACCGTGATAAAACTGATTGATCCGGACCCAGCGTTTTCCTAGCGTTCCATCCTGCTGTGATCTGCTCAATTCTATTTCGGCGTCAATTACATAGAGGAAGGGGAGGGCGTCCGCAATCGGCGAGGCGTTTGCGATATTACCTGCCAATGTTGCGGCGTTCTTGATTTGTCGTGAGGCAAAAATTGAAATTATTTCGGCAAGCTGAGGAAGGTGTTGTTGACAATATTCTCCGAGTTTTGTCCAAGTCACACCGGCCCCAACTATTACGGTTTTATTTTCAATCTCAAGAATTTCCAAGCCAGTCAAATGCGTCAGACTCATTATGCAATTTGGTTCAAGACGCTCCTTGTTCAGTTGTACCGAAATATCGGTTCCGCCTGCGACTATTGTTACATGCTGATTTTTTTGTTTAAATTCAAGTGCTTCGTTCAAAGTAGTCGGAACATAAAACTGAATTTTTTGTACGCTGCCGTTCCATTTTTCCTCAAACTCACATGAAACAGCTTGTGCAACATGTTCCGTAAAATCCGCCAGCATTGCTTCCTCCTCGAAACGCTTTGAAGGTTTCGGAATGCCTTTTTGATTCAGAGACAAGCCCGCATCGATAATTTGTTCGTAGCCTGTGCAGCGACACAAATTTCCGGTTAAGCCGTCCTGTAATGAATCCCGTGTCAGGTTTTCCTGTGTTTCAAGCATCGCGGCCAGCGCCATCACAAATCCCGGTGTACAATATCCGCATTGCGATCCGAAAGCATCAACCATCGCTTTTTGTACAGGATGTATTTTTTCTGCCCCGCCCTTTAAGCCTTCGACTGTGATGACATGAGCGCAATCCAGTTGATACAGATATTGAATACAGCTGTCAATTCCTTCGTAGCGTAACTCCGAGTTCCGGACACGTCCAATGAGCACGGTACAGGAACCGCAGTCGCCCTCCGCGCAAACTACTTTGGTGCCGACCAAACCCAAATCAAGACGTAAAAATTCCGAAAGTGCTTGAAAACCACGCTCCCCGGAAATTTGGTGGCGTATGCCATTTACATAAAATAAAAGGTAATTACGCATTTTCTTTTTTCCTTACCAAGTTTTCCGTTTCATTTTTTTTCATTCCCGTCATCATCTGTCCAATCAGACTAACCGAGGCTTCTTCTTTTGAAATTATGCCGACAATGCGTCCGTCAAAAATCACGGCAATCCGATCCGCAACTATCAGCAATTCGTCTAAATCTTCCGAAATCCAAAGCACCGCCAAGCCACAATCGCGTGCCTGACAAATTTGATCTCGGATGAAACTGGTTGCATGAATATCCAATCCACGAGTCGGCTGCGAAGCCAAAAGCAAACTCAGTGGACGCGAAATTTCGCGTGCAAGAATTACTTTCTGCATGTTTCCGCCGGAAAGCAGTCCAACCTGAGATTTTGCTGAAGGCGCACGGATATCAAACTCCTCCATTTTTTTTTGGCCGTAATCGAAAATATTTGCCTGCTTTAGTAATTGATGGGAACAAAATTCTGCATTGCGAAAATCACGCAGCAGGAAATTATCTGCAATTGACATTCCGGAAGAAACTCCGTACTTCTTGCGATCCTCCGGAATATAGCCGACTCCAAGTTCAATCATTTTGTTCACAGTAGGTTTTTCCAGCATCACATCATCAAACTGAAACGTGCCTTGAGTCGCAGGGCGTAAACCGCTCAAAACATCAGTCAATTCCGGTTGACCATTTCCGGAAACTCCGGCCATTCCTAAAATTTCTCCGGAGCGTATTTCCAGCGAAATTCCCTTTAAAGCCGGATGTCCCAAATCATTTGACGCATGAATTCCTTTTAGGGCAACTGTCAACTTTCCGGATTTTTGCTTCTTATTTTGCGAATCCGTACTGATTTCAACTTTTTCTACAATTACTGTTTTCCGCAGAAATTCTGCAACCTTTAATGAGTCCTTTGCTTTCAAATTTCCAATCATCAAATCTGCTAAGACTTGCGGATTTGTTTCATCTTTCATCAATGTTGCCATCACCTTTCCGCGACTCAAAACGGTAATTCGATGCGAGAGCGCCATCACTTCTTTCATTTTATGCGTGATAAAAATAATGGAATGTTTTTCATTCGTCATGCGCTGCATGATTTCATACAAGGCTTCCGATTCTTTCGGCGTCAAAACTGCGGTTGGTTCATCCAGAATCAAAATCCGCGCGCCTCTAAATAAAACCTTTACAATTTCAACACGTTGCTGCTCGCCTACTGAAAGTTGCTGAATTTTCTTTTCCGGATCAACAAACAAATCATAGCGCTCACTGATTTCGCGGATTTGCTGATGGACGTCTTTCAAATTAAGTCCCGCTATTCCTGGTTGACCGAGGATGATATTTTCTGCAACAGTATGGTTCTTTACCAGCATAAAGTGCTGAAAAACCATACCGATACTTTTCTCAATCGCCTGCCGAGGATTTGTGAAATTAACCCGCTCGCCGAAGACTCGCATCTCACCGGAATCAGCGGGAAAGAGACCGGCAATCATGTTCATCAAAGTCGATTTCCCAGCACCATTTTCGCCCAGAATTGTGTGAATCTCTCCCTCACGCAAATTAAAATCAACAGAATCATTTGCGACAATGCCAGGAAATACTTTAGTAATTCCTCTCAATTCCAAAGACAATTGCGGATGGTTTTGCGGATTTTCCATTTCAGTTGAGTTCATTATGTGCGTTCAAAGGGGCGGTAATACCCGTACTTTTTTGGATTCCGAGATGCGAATAAGTTTTCTGTATATGCGTAATCCTAGCCTTTTACTTGAGTAAACGGCAAGTTTTTTTGAGATTAAAGATTGAAATTTAGGAAGGGTTTGATAGAGGTGCGTAATTAAATTCGTCCGCAGCATTTGAGCAGAATAATACTTTCCGCCTATCCGCCGTTTTGGATTAAACCCAGCACCGTTCTTGGAACTTGATTAGCCTGGGCGATCATGGCAGTGCTTGCCTCCAGCATGATTTGATCTTTGGTGAGATTCGACATTTCTGCCGCCATATCAGAATCCCGAAGAGTCGATTCCGCCTGGGTGATATTTTCTTCAGCGATTTTCAAGCTGATGAGGTTGCTCTCGAGCGTATTTTTTTGGAATGACCCCAATTCGCCGCGGTAGACAGAGATTTGATCAATTACCTGTCCAACAATTGTTGCCGCATCTTTTGCGCCTTGTATCGTTTTTACATCAATATCAGCAAGACTTTGGAATCCGCTTTTGTTTTTAATTCCGTTACCCATGAGACTGGTACGGACATTTGCAAATGAGAATGCAGTGTTTGATTGTTTATCAACTCCTACCTGAAATTCTTTTGAGAGTTGAGAAACATGAACATAACCTTCAATTTTTGGATTATTTGGTCCACCGACAATGTCTTCGTTTTTTTGTGCAACCAACTTGGTACCGATCTTCACACCTGCATCATCTAAAACAGGTACTTCGTTGAAACCTAATTCTTTATCATATTTGATTGTAATTCCCGCGGCTTCCATGCCATTCAATGTTGTCAACAACTGTCCCTCGCCCAAAGCTATTTCGCCGTTGATTGTACCTTCTACATTTTTTCCACGTTCCGCCGTTTGTGCAATATTCGCTTCTGCGGAAAGTATTCCCGCAACCGAACTTGTCACAGAAAACGAACTTGAGTCTCCAAAATCAGTATGCTGGACATACAATTTATTGTCCGGAGTCTCCATGACCTGAAGATTTAAACCGTTTTCCGTAATTTCCTGATTTAAAGTATAAACGACTAATCCGCGAATTTCCGTGGACATTTCTGCTGCGGGAAATCGTACTGGATCCTGATCAACATTCTGAAGCATTTGTTCAATGTCACGTCCCAACTGACCATCGCCGGTATTCACAGAAATGCTTCTTCCACCTTCATTCAGCAAAATTTGCAGGCCGTTCCGGATGTTCTTGACATCAATTGCAACTGTCCCACTTTTTCGGGCCCGTGTTGCAATTTGCTGAATATCAATTTTCCAGCCTTGTTCAGGAGTTGCCGATGTCGTTGCTTCCGCAGAGACAAAGCGTAGGAAATCGCCCACAGTCGTACCATTTGCACCCATGCTGCCGTCAAGCAATCTCTTTCCGCCAAATTCAGTATTTTGCGAAATGCGATCAATTGTACTCAACAGATTCTCGATTTCTGTTTGATCGGCAGTTAACATAGCTGAACTGTTAGTTGCTTCGTTCAATGCATGTATGGTCAATTGTTTGATTTTAATCAGCAGGTCGCTGACTTCATTTAAGGCACCCTCCGCAGTTTGCAACAATGAAACAGAAGATGAAACATTGTTGTAAACCTGCTTGAGACCCGCAATATTACCGCGCAATCTTTCTGAGGCAATCAGTGAGGCAGGACCATCGGCACCTGTATTTATCTTGACGCCGGAACTAAGACGCGCAATTCCGCCTTTCACCTTGTTGAAGTGATTGGAGGCATGTCTCAATGTATTTAAGGCTGCTGTGTTTTGTCTTATTTTCATTGCCGTCTAAAAAACCTGGTTTATTCAAAGCACACTTTGTGTGGTGCTTACAACAGATTTCTCCGAATTTTATCCAGTGAAATCCCTCGTGTTTTAAATCGGCAATTTTCGAAAAAACTTTAATCTTATTTCAAATATTTAGTACGTTTCATATTTTTCCAAGACCGAGTAAAAATATTTCCACACTTTCGGAGCGCGAACTTTTCGGTTTACATAACTTGACCTGAGCAAATGAGTTGCTGAATTCACGGCGTAATTGCTCAAGTGGCGCCCCTTGAAATGCTTTCACCAGCAGAGATCCCTGAGGCCGTAATAATTCGTCTGCCAGCAACAGAACCTGCTGGTTCAGCGCATAAGAACGCTGAGCATCAGTCCCGCGAATTCCGGTAGTTTTTGGCGCCATATCACTCAGGATCACATCAACCATTCCTCCGTTCATTTCTAAATCTTTTGCACAAAGATCAAAAATATCTGCCTCCAAAACTCTCACATTTTTCGGTAGAGAAAGATTTACCGTCTGCAAGTCCACCCCCAGCACTTGCCCCTTTTCGCCCACTTTTCTGCTGGCGTATTGTAACCATGAACCTGGGCTGCAACCTAAGTCCAGCACCAAATTTCCATTGCGGAGAAGGCGTTGTTTTTTATCAATCTCTTCCAGTTTATAGGCAGAACGGGCAACATAGCCTTCGCGCTTTGCCTTGTGAAAATAGTGATCTTTAATTTTTTTCAAAGTAAACCTTGATCAGCAAAACTTGTATAACTTTCACTTCCGACAATAACATGATCCAGCACCGGAATTCCGACCAGTTTACCAACTTCAACCAGCCGTTCCGTAATCCGTAAATCCTCCTGTGAAGGTTCCGGATCACCTGATGGATGGTTATGGATACAAATCAGAGCTGCCGCGCGATGCTCTATGGCCGAGGCAAAAACCTCTCTGGGATGTACCAGACTTTTATTAAGAATTCCTTTGGTGACATCTTCCTCTGCTAAATAGCGGTGTTTGTTGTCCAATAAAACAATGATAAACTGCTCCTGTTTTTGTCGTGACAACTGTTGATGAAAATGATTAAAAATGTCACGGCTGGAACTAAATTGATCCTGCGGTTTCAGTTTTTCAATCCCGTAGTTTCTGCAAAGTTCCCGCAGGGCCTCCATGCGTAATACCAGTTTTGAACTAAGCGGCTGCCGTTTTTCCAAATTCCGCAAACGTTCACGATTCCAGTCCTTGAGCGGCGCTTCCAGGTTAAGTGAAGCCTGAAGCGCTTTTGCTTCTTCCGGATTTGAAGTCAACAGCCAACGCATCAATTCCGGAATATCTTCTGCTGATATTTGACTCCTCTGTATTTTTTCTTCAATCTTCACATTTGCGGAATTACCGTCATTTGAGTACCAATGACATGCTGTGCTTAGTCCACAATTTTCACAGTCTGGCAACTCACCGCAAATTCCCGCTAAACCGGCGTGTCTCCCATCTCCGGAAAATGCTGCGGCCATCCGGTCTGCTTCAAATGCAGTAGCAAAGACGGTTTGTTCTGCACAAATATCAATCCATTTTTCAGGATGTGTTTCAGAATAATTTTCAGCATCAGCCAAGGTTCCATGTGTAAATCGCCGCCATGCGCGAAATCCGCTTTGACTATGTGGTACAGTAACTCCTTCCTGCCAGAGCCACTTGAGGGCATTCCATGGTTTATTATCAGGAAATATTTTCCACCACAAAGTTAGTATTTCGTTTGTTTTCAGTTGCAGCGAATTAAGGTTCGTTTTTTTAACAATTTCCATTATTTGCATCACAACATCTTCCAGTTGCTTCCGTTGAAGATCATTCAATCCCTGACATTTCTCCAGCATACGCAGTGCCTCATCTCGACGGCAATAATGCGGATCCAGTAAATTTATTCCTTCGTAGAGCGGCTGCAAACCCGCAAATTTGCTCAATTCTTCACTCACCTCAAACAAAGGCAGAATGCGCTCCAGTAAATTCTCAACAAGTTTTTTCCGGTTCAACAGCTTAACCTTACTAGGGTTAAGCTGCGCCGCTGTCCACGGGTCTTGCTTAAGGCAAGTACCTTGCTTTTTAGCTAATGTCTGAAAAAAATCTAAATGCTTTGACATCATTGCCCTGTGCCGTGGTGTAGGAAAAATGTTTTTGCTGAACGCAAGCTTACATTTTAAGAAAATGTATTGTAATTCTTAGGTATTTAAGACAGAATGCTCTGAAGAAACAAGAAAACCTGCTTGAAGCTTTTAAGGCTCTTATTGCCTTTAGACTATCATGTTTCAGGCTAATTTCTATTTATTTTTTGGTTAAGCTCATTCTGTATGTCCAGCAAGTGAGATTATATGTTTTTTAACTTTATATATAATTGATATAATTATTAAATACATTTTTATACGAATTATTTTAAGGATCTCATGTTAGACAAAATTGGAACCCTTCTGGGAATGTTGATCGGAATATCGTTGGTGATTTTCGGTATCATTTGGCCGGATCACCTTTCGAATTATTACATGTACCAGTTTAGGGAATTTGAGATGACGCTGGATGCATTAAAAGCAACTCAAGCATCTATCGATGAAATACGGGCTTTGAAAGCAAATTTTGCGGAATTTCAAGGTTCATGGCTCGGTTCTATTTCACGCTTTGTTGATTTGAAATCTCTGCTGATTGTACTGGGCGGATCCTATGCGGCGACTTTAATTGCCTTTCGTTTTGGAGACGCGATGCGCGCAATTGTCTTCATCGCCAAGGCCTTTTTAACAGGAAAAGCAGACAAGGACTTTCTGGATGTTTATCACACCATAATTGGCCTCTGTGAAAAACGTGCCAATAAAGAATTAATTACTGACGAGGAAATCAGCGCAGTAAAAAACAAGGAACTGCAAACCTGGCTGCAGGATTTTATTGCAGTCGATTTGGTGACAGAAGAAATGATTGAGGAAATTGTACGTTCTGAAATTGAGATGTACAACTATCGTTCGTTTGAAGAAATAGACATGCTGGAATTTATGGGACGTGCCGCACCTGCTTTTGGGATGATTGGTACAGTTGTCGGGCTGATTATGATGCTGGGCAGTGTTGGCGGAGAAGGCGGCGCAGACATAGCCGGATTGATGGGAGGCATGGCAGTTGCGATGATAACTACACTCTATGGTGTCCTGCTTTCGCAATTGATTTTTTTGCCAATCGCATCCAAACGCTTTCAACTCAAGGAGTCACAGGTACTGTTGATGGAAATGATTCGGGAAGGGCTGCTCTACCTGAAACGCAGGGAACTGCCTGAAACTGCTGCCAAAGATTTAATAATTTATCTTCCTCCCAAGCTGCGTAAGAAAGTAATGCTGGAGGAACAGGCCGCAATGGGTCAGGAATTGGGGTTGTAAAATGAGTCGAAGTGGCGGTTCTGAAGGCGGGTGGATTACGACTTTTGCGGATTTAATGACCTTGTTATTCTGCTTTTTCGTTTTACTGAACGCACTTTCAACACAACCTAAAAATTGCGGAGGCCTGGAACAGTTTCTTAAGAATAACAATGCCCAGTTCAGTAAGTATGAACTTCGCTCAACTAAACTCAGCTGCATTGTTTCTTTACCGCAAGATTTCCTTTTTCGTTCCGGTGACGCTGTTCTCAAAAAAGGAGCCTACGAAGCCCTCTCTCCACTTTTTTTTCAAATTCTTAAAATTCCGGAACATAAATCAGATTTGCTGACCGTGGAAGGTCACACGGACAATGTACCAATGCGCAGCAAAAAGTTTCCTAGTAACTGGGAACTGAGTTCTGCGCGGGCTACCATGATTGCAGGCATGCTCATAAACCGCATTAAATATCCGGAAAACTCAATCTCAATTGTCGGCTACGCTGATACACGTCCCAAAACCGGTTACACTAATGCTGTTGGCGTACCCCTCGTTGGCAGTGCCCTCAAAAAAGCCCGTAAAATAAACCGGCGCGTCGAAATCGTCCTCACTACTCCACCAAAATCTATTGAACAAGCAACTCTTCTTTTTGGCGAAGAGAATTAATCCGTACTCCCTTCAAAAGCGAATAAGTCCTGTACCGGCAGTTGCAACACTTCGGACAAACGACCCAGAGTTTCAAAAGAAGGTGCGTGAATGCCGCGCTCCATGAATGACACCATCTCCACGGACAAATCCAACCTCTCCGCTAACTGCTCTTGAGTAAGTCCACGGTATTTCCTCAACTGTTTTAATCGGTTTCCAAATTTCTTGCGCAACTCCATGTTGCACATAATAACGTAGTATCATTTCGTCTAACACGTAGTCATACTGCGTTTTATGCTTGACATGGTGAAATGAAGTGTTATTATTCGGATTAAAGACCATTTCCAAGTGTTAGAGATGTCTTACTAATGCTAGGAGATACATTAGAAATGGAGAACTTTTAAAACCACCTAGACTATTGAAACCTATTAATTAGCAGATTATGATAAATAAGAAGCAATCATTATTTTTTATGTTATTGTTGAGCTTTATAATTTCTTGCGCGCAATCAAAACAAAGTAATACATCTACAAGTAAAGAAGATACTGCTGCGGAAAAGGAGGTTGTAGTATCAGCTGTGTATTATGTATCAGGGTTAAGCCAAGAACAAACGATGAAATCTACGGGAGCAAAAACGACTTATTTTTGGTCGGTGTCTGGTTATCTCTACCAAACTTGGAAATGGGAGGGTAGCGGAAAATCAAATGTAGTCAAATGGGGGTCCGCTACATTTTCCATTTCCTACCCTTACAGTTTCTCTTTTTCAATTAATTGCTCAGACAATCAAATAAGTGAGGTGACTTTAAGTTCAACGGGTAAGGTTCTAAATTCAGAAATACTGGATAGTGGTTGTGGTTCAGTAGCAACTGAATTAACAGTCGTAAGTAATCAAATTTTTATTATCACTAATGGTTTTAAACAAGTAACTACAACCACAAGTACTAACGCTGACCTTATAACAACTTATACTTTTCAGAAATCGTCTGTTTATAATAAAGACAAATAGAACATCCATAATAACAAATGCAAGATTTTTCGCTTCGCTCGAGATGACACAGTTTTATGACTTTTCGCTACGGCATCATTGTTGGAAAACTTCAAAATATACTACCACCTGATGCAGCTTGCGGCCAAGGTAGAACAATCTTTTCTGAACGTTCAGAATATACCCGAGTAAAGCAAATCATTCTGAACGTTCAGAATGTCAGGCATAACCGCCCCATTTCCGTTATGCTCAAGCAGTCGTCTTTTTTCCGGATCAGTTTTTGACGTGAGCTCATTTCGTGCAGGAGGCGATCAATGGAGATTTCAGCAAATTTTTCATGTTTCAAATCGTTTGAAAGAACTTCAGACTGAAGATGAAACTATCACCGAATTCTTGGAAAAATCAAAATATGACAGTCTCGTAAAAATGGTAGTTGCCCTATACTCTCCGTTCTTGTAAGTGGAGTTAGGAGTTTGTTGTCTCCAATACGGCTTCGGGATGTAAATCTGCGATTTGTAATAATACTCTGGCTGGTCCTTCCGGTTTTCGGCGACCTTGTTCCCAATTGCGTAAAGTGGAAACGCTAATTCCCAACATTTGAGCAAATTTGTTTTGGGTCAACTCAAAGCGACTACGTAGTTGAGACACATTAATTTCGTTCACATAAAAGCGCCGACTTGCGGTTCGTTCGCCTTTGAGAATGTCTTTACCTTGCCGAACACTTTCAAGTAATTCATTGAACATTTCTGCATCCATGTTATAGCTCCATCAGTGATTTTAATTTTTTCATTTGTTCAAAAGTAAGATTTTCTTTTTTCGCTTTAGGGTAAGCATAAAGCATCAAAATAATATTCCTTGCAACGTGCCAGAAATATATAATGCGGAGGCCTCCTCGTTTGCCTGTACCAGTAACAGCCCAACGATATTTACGCAAACCTCCACTTCCCCGAATAAGTTTCCCCGCCTCAGGTTTATTGGCCAGTTCCTGCTGTAATTTTTGATAATCTTCATCCGTCAGCAATGGCTGAATTATTTTCGTGAAGATTGGAGTTTCGACAAATTCCATAACACCATTGTAAGACCAAATTTATTATAAGTCAATGGCGTATTTAGGGCTTCCTGAATAATAACTTTGATTTATATTATCAATGTGTTCTACCGAATACTGGTTAATATCTGCACATTAAAGTGATATTTTGTTTCAAAACCCTTGCACCGGACGTGCGGTGGCGCGATTTTTTGAAAGTTTGCCTCTGTTAAAAGTTCCAGGGTAGTTTTTAAGTTTTCCGTTTCTGTCACTTGGCCCCCGCCCACCGGTGAAATCTCCGTTATCAGGTTAACTCTTTGTGTAATTTCAGTAAATAAGAGATACCGAAACCATTCTTCCTGTCTGCATAATTATGAATCAGTGACTCATTGTGCATTCCCTCCGTCTTATCTTATTCTGAACGTTCAGAAAAATCCTGAGTAAAGCTAATCATGCTGAACGTTCAGAATAATTTAAGCAGATCCGCCCCATTTCCGTAATGCTCCAGCAGTCTCCTTCTTTCCGTATCAGTTTTTGACGTGAACTCATTTCGTGCAGCAGTCGCTCCAGGGAAATTGTGGCAAATTTTTCATGTTTTAAATCAATTGTTTTCTTTGCTCCATCTTTCAAACAGTGCAGAACCAATTGTTCTGCCTGCGCCATTGGATTTTTTTTATTTTTGAACGAAAGCAGTAAAAAGGGATATATTTTTCCCGCAAGAGTTTCCAGGCGTCCTGAAAGATCGGCTCTTCCCCGCAGATAAAGCGCCAGTTTGTCCTCTGTTCCGGAATTCCTCACAAAGACGGTAGCCGCGGGAAGTCCATTTTCTAAAACACGGAGCAGCAGCATTTTGGGTTCCTCCTGACGTTTCACAATTTCAACTTCCATTCCTCCCGGCCAGTTTAGATTAGTGAGCAACAATTTTTCCAATTCATCACGCAGCACCGTGCCTTCATCCAGCAAAGATTTATCAACATAATAAACCGGAAGGCTTTTTTGAAATCCGGAAGGAAAGGGATTTTTCAACCATGCAAAGAATTCTGAAGTATTTTTTTCTGGACGTAAAGCTTGAATTGCGGCCAGACTGTTCAAGGCGCATTTCAAGCTATTGCCGATAAACACCGGACGATTTGTGTTTCCGGAAAGCATTTTAGCTAAAGTAATCACGTGTCCGGATTCTTCGCTGCCGATCGCAAAATAATTATTCGGCTGCTGACATGCGTGGTCGTACGCGCTTTTTACTAGTACATTCCCCATGTTTTCGCGGACCCATTTTTCCAGAGACATGAAAATATGGGTTGCGGACAATGCGTCAAACTTGGAATTATTGACCATCAAATCAAGCTTTGTTCTCGCCTCGTCCAACAATCGACTGTATTCAGGAGTGGCTATTTTGTTTAGATAAAATTCCTGTTTTGTCTGCCAGTCATAAAAAAAGGCCTGCCACAAAATCCATTTATCGCCAACCGCGCATTGCATTGTTTCAAATCCAGCTTGCTGAACCGCGCGAACTGCTTCCAGATCACTTTCGACAGTGTTTACAAACAAAGGTAGCTGAGGCCAATTGTGGTTTTGCTGAAGAAACTTTGCCTGTAAAAAAGCCTGCACATCGCCGCCGAGTATAATAATCCCGTCTTGAAACGGATCATAACACAATAAAAAACAACGATCTCCGTCACCATCGAAAACAAAACCCAGTACGAGGTTTGAACATTTTAGTGGTTTTTCTTGCTGTACACGTCCTATTACCAAAATCCGCCGCAGTGTTTCATATTCAGAAAATAAACCATTTTCTATCTCATCTCCTTTAATAAATTCTACACCTTCAAGGTCGGCAACTCCGCATCGTAAGTTTATTCCTTGTGCAGGATCAGCATTGCTAATTACAAAATCGGCAACAGAGTTTTTCAGCAAATCCTGGATTATTGGAGAAAAAGCCCCATTTGCAGCATCAACAATTATTGTAGTTCCCACCAAGCAATCATCGCTCAGCCAATGATTATTTGGCTCCGCCATAAAATCTAAAAACAACTTCCGTGCAGCCTGGCGATCATTGCGCAGTTCTCCCAACAAAGGCGTAGTCCTCAGAACTTCATAATTTAAGCTGAGACATCTTCGAGTCAGGCGTTTGTCATCTTCCGGAAATAACTTCAAATTTGAATACCCCAAAAATATTTTAATCCCATTCTGGTCTGCAGGATTATGCGAGGCCGTTAAGGCAAAACCACATGCAGCTCCAACGTGTAGTTGATAAAGTGAAATTGCGGGAGTCGGTAAAATATCAACAACCACCGCAGTCATTCCCGCTTTCCTGATTCCTCGCACGGCGGCAGCATTAAAACGACCACTTTTATCTCTAGGATCCCAACCTATAACTGCAAGATCAAATGCAGACGCAATACCGCTTTCCAGTAATTCCTGACAAAAGGCGTAAGTGTACAGTTCAAAAAATTCTTCAGTCAGTACACCTTCATTCAGTAATGCAGAAATCGGATCCATGCTGACGCTATCCTCTAAACGACAGACTGAGCCACGTATGCCATCCGTTCCTTGTATGCGTTCAATTGTCATTTCGTTGCGGGATAATATGGACTAAAAGCCGGTTAGACACATAACTTATTATAATTTGGTAGAAATAAGCAGGAATTTGTGGGAGGAAACGTTTCAGCCGACAGTTACAGATTTTGCCAAATTTCTGGGCTTATCAATATTGCGGCCTAAATCTAATGCCGCATAATACGCAAACATCTGCGCCATAATCATCTGCGCCAGCGGGGCACACAAGGAACTCATCTGAGGTAGTTGGATTGCTTGATTTGTTACAGCCAGAGTGCGTTCGTCACCTTGAAACATAATTGCAATCACAGTACCTCCACGAGTTTTAACTTGTTCCATGGCATTCAGCGTACGTTCATGTAAAACTTTTTGTTCCGGAAGAGGCACAAAAAACAAGGTGTGCAAAGCTGGTTCAACCATTGACAGCGTTCCGTGTTTAAGAAATCCTGCCGGCATTCCTTCCGCGTGTTGGTAAGTAATTTCTTTCATTTTGAGCGCAGACTCCATGGCAACAGGATAATAAACACCGCAGCCGAGAAACAACCAATGCTCAACATGACTGGTAGCCCGCGCGATGTTGCGCACAAATCCGGATTGTTCATTGAGAATTTGCTCAACCATTTGCGGAAATGATTCCAGATCCTGTTGATGTGTTTGATAATCTTTCTGCGTTATTTGCTTCCGCATCAGCCCCAATTCCAAGGCTACACGCAGCATTATGAAGGTTTGAGCCAAAGCGGCTTTAGTTGAAACAACACATATTTCTGGACCGGAGCCCTGCATAATCACCTGATCAACCATCATACTGATTGCCGAGCCCATCACATTTACAACCGCCGCAGTTTTCGCTCCATGAGTCTTTGCATATTCTAACGAAGTTTTTGTATCATAGGTTTCTCCGGATTGAGAAAGTGCCAGCACCATATCTCCGGACTCAATCCGAACAACAGAAAACTCATCAGAACTCAGCGCCGGGTAGTATTGGTTTGCCAAAGTTGAAAAAAAATACTGACTGATATTCGCCACATAATAAGTTGTTCCAACTCCCATCAAGTAGGCATGGGTAGCATCTGTCAACATCTCGGCAAATCCGGAAATTTGTTCCCGCGGAATTTTCAATGCCTGTCGTACAGTCTGTGGTTCATCAAATATTTCCTTAAGCATATAGTGGGAGTAACCCCCCTTTTTACTCGTTTCTACATCCCAGTCAATGTGTAAAACTTTTTTTTCAACAAGTTCGCCGTTTTCCACTTTACGAATTTGGTATTCATTCCGGCCTAAAACAACATATTCTCCATCATCCAGAACTATGGCCTTTCTGGTGTACTCCAAAAACGCATTGAGATCTGAACCAACATAATTGCATCCCTCGCCCAGACCGAGAAGTAAGGGCGACTCTTTTTTTACACAGTACAAGTGATCCGGATCATGTGACGAAAGCATAACAATTGAAAATGAACCTTTGATTTCTCCTAGCGCCGCTAAAAAGGCTTTTTCTAAATCATTGTATTTTGAGTATGATTCCTCCAACAAGTTGACGAAAACCTCTGTATCAGTCAATGATTTAAAAACAACTCCCTGACCCAGAAGGCGTTCACGCAATTCCTGATAGTTAGAAATAATTCCGTTGTGTACGATTACAAATTTCCGGTCAGGCGAAAGGTGGGGATGAGCGTTTTCCTGAGTTACTCCACCGTGTGTTGCCCAACGCGTGTGTGCAATTCCGATGCTGCCCTGCATTTGGTCCAATTTTTCTATTGCATTGACTTCATCAATCCCTCCAACATTTTTTCGCAAATCAAGCTCTCCTTGTTGCAGCATGGCCATTCCACAGGAATCGTAGCCACGATACTCCAAGTTACGGATTGAATTAAATAAATTTCTGCCAATATTTTCTGAATGGACAATGCCGCTTATGCCACACATTTTTTGCTTTGCCGTATGATTAGTTTTGGTTGTTATCTTTGATGGAAAAGTAAAAAGTCTTAAAAAAGTTTCATTGCTTACGAAGCTAAAAATCTATTTTGTGTTAAGCACTAATATCATGAAGATTTATTTCTACATTCGAAATGACAACATGGGTTTCAGAGTTATTTTGAAACCATCATAATTAGAGAGTAATACAATCCGCAATGATTTTTCCGGACTCCACAATGGTTCCGGGTCCAAGTGTATGTCGGGCTCCTATGGACACACTATCACCAATAAACGCGCCCAGTTTTGTTAAACCGGTTTCGATCAATTCCGAGTTGGACTTGCAGCTAATTAGACTATAATCGACTGTGTGATTTACCGTAGTCAGCCCGGAACCTGATTTTACATTTTCTCCCAAAACGCTATCTCCAACAAATGAAAGTCGGCCAACGTCATTATTTCCAAAGAGCACACAGTTTTTCAACTCTGATCCGTACCCAACAATGGAACCCGGACCAATTGCGCTATAATTTCGGATGAGGGAATTATTTCCTACATAAGAATCGGAGCCGATATAACAAGGTCCTTTAAGTACTGTTCCGGATTCAACAGTTACATTAGGCCCAATTCGAACCGCACCTTCCAGATGCACATGTCCCAGCAATTTTGCACTTGCATCAATCTCAGCAGTTTTCCAGGAACTCATTAGCATCCGGTTTGCTTCCAAAATATGCCAGGGATGGATCATATCAATCCATCCTTTTTCCCACAAACAAGCCTGAAGTCCTCCGGCTTCAATCATTTGTTCGTAACAGCGGGAAATATCATTCTGATTCTTTTCCAACAAATCAAAAATCTTCGGAAACAAAACAAACATTCCCGCAAAAACATAATTTGCCTGATTTGCCTGAGGTTTTTCAACCAAACGGCTGATTTTCATTTCATGATCCAGATAGACATTGCCAAACTCTTTTGAAGACTCCGGCAAGGCAATCAAGGCAACTTCTCTGTCCATCTCAGAGTAGGTTTGCAGAATGGATAAAAAGGGATTGTTATCAGTCAGCACATCTCCATAAACCAACAAAAACGGCTTCTTCTCCAAAGACGTCTGACAAAGGCTTAAGGCATGTCCAATACCCTGTAGTTCATCCTGAACGACATATTGAAGATTCACCCCAAATATTTTTCCACTTCCAAAATAGCGGCGGATAAGGTCTTGCTGATGATTTACTACGAGTACAATTTCGTGAATTCCTGCTTCCTTAAGAAATAAAATCGTATTTTCAAGAATGTATTGCCCCGCAATGCGAATCATGGGTTTACAGCGGGTTTCAATAAACGGACTCAATCGGGTACTGCGATTAGCTGCGAGAATAACTGCTTTCATGACACCACCTTAAAAAACGTTAAGATATTTAACAATCATTGAACTCCGGGCTGGCTGACTCCTTTTTCTTTTGCGACACAGTCAAGCAAATGCTCCAAAACCTGTTGAGCGTTGAGCTTTCCTGTATCAACAATAATTGCATTCTCTGCTGGACGCAAAGGAGCAACTTCACGGTTTTGATCCTGAAAATCACGCTTACGAAGGGCTGTTAATATGTCCTCATAATTTGCTTCTTCACAATGTTCCTGCAACTGCAGCAACCTGCGTTTAGCACGAATCTCCGGAGACGCATCTATGTAAAATTTGAATTCCGCAGCCGGAAAAACAACTGTGCCGATATCTCTACCCTCCAAAACAGCACCAGGGTAACTTTCTGACTTGCGGACTTCTTCAACCAGAGCTCGTTGCTGATTTTTCATCACCTCTCTGATTAAGGTGAATCGGCTGATTTTAGAAGCAAGTTTGGAAATTCGTTCTGTCCGAATTTCCTGTGTCACATCTGTATCATCGCAAATAACAAACTCATCTTCAAATACAATCCTTGTTTGATTACCCAACTCAGTAAGTAACTCATCACTTTCAGGACAGCCCTTCTTTCCCCAACTCCAAGCAAGGCAGCGGAACATTGCACCGGTATCAACATACAAAAAACGCAGTTTCTCGGCAAGTTGACGAGCAATTGTGCTTTTCCCAACACCAGTTGGACCATCGATAGCAACGATTTTGAAATTCATAACACTTGTTTCACGTGAAACATCCTGCAAAGAATTAATTCAATTTCTTTCTTATTGCGTCAAATTACGCAGGAGTTTCTCAACTTCCAGTTTACGTTCCGGGGTTTTAAACTTTTTTAACATTTTACGGTAAATCGCCATCGCTTCCGAACTCCGTTCCAGCTGAACATAACTTGACGCAATTCGCAAATTGAGATCGTAACTTTTTTGTAGTGATAAACCACGGTCAAGATATAGAACCTTCAGACTTGCAGCCAGCGCCTGGCGATGTTTACCCAGCTGGAAAAGTGCCAAACCCTTTTCTCTGAGGATATGCAGCTGCCATTTCTTTCGTCCATCATCCACCGTTTCCATTGATTTTAAGGCTTGGTTCAGCCAACGCTCAGCCATCTCATAATTGGCCAACTCGTTGTAAAGTTCACCTATAATCACAATCTGTTCGACTCTTTTTTCCGGAGCAAGTTCTACCTGGCGTACAGATTTTTTATAATTGACAACAAGTTGCTTTAAATATGGAGCAGCCTTCTCTTTTTGCTTCAGTTCAAGAAAATAATTTCCCAGCAAATGCAATATTTTGTAGCTATAATCATCCTCATTGCTCACTTTCAAAAATTTATAAGCACCTTTTAGTAATTCAGGAATCCGTCCCAACTCATACTGAATTCTCAAAATGCGGTATTGAATAACACGCTTACTACCTTTTGGAGGATTTTTTAAGGCTAGATTAAAATAGGTGTCCGCTTCTTCATATTTTTTCGTATCATAAAGAGCATTTGCACGATGAAAGTAAAGAAAGCCTTGATCTTCGCTGGTAGAAAGTCCTAGCCCAACTCCTGTCACACTTAGAATTCGCCGAGGATCTTTGATGTGTTTCAACACTTCAACCCTCAATTTTATCAGAGAAAAATCTGGATGCTGCGCAATCTTGTGACGGAGCACATCATCTGCCTGCTCATACCTTTGCATTGCGACAAGTATCAAAACCCTTAAGTGAATAGCTCTCACAGGTTGTTTCAGAGGATCAAAAGCACTGTTCAGGTCATTTAAGACTTCCAATGCTGAATTATATTGTTTTTGCTCATAATATGCCTGTGCCTGTAAATATAGACCTTCTTGCAGAAATCGAGAATTGGGATGAAGCTTTTTTAAAGTAGAAAAAGCAAAGATTGCAGGACTCCACTTTTGCTGATCATGATTTACTTTACCAAGCAGAAACCAACGATCATCATCACGTTCTCCTTTTTGATCTACTTGACGCATTGCCATGATTGCTTCCAAATGCCTCTTATCAATTTCATACAGCATAACTCCGTACCAAAAATAGTAATCTGACAATCGTGCTGAACTGGAGTAATTTTCAAGTAATTGTTTTAAATTCAGGTATGCCTTTTCATAATCAGCATTGAGCAACTCCATGACTGTACTGAGAAAAAGACTTTCTTCATGAACAATTTTTGAAATTTGCTCGTTTCCTTCCGGCACTGAATGTTTGAGCGACCATTGCAGCCATTGTTGAGCCTTTTTTCTCTGTCCCAAACGCAAGTAAAGATAGGCATAAATCAGTTCCATTTCTCCTTGCCATGCACGCCAAGATTGAGCTACAGACTTTAGTTCCGGTAATTTTTTAAGTAAAAACTTATAATCTTCACTTTTGCTTGCATGGTGTATTAATTCTCGTAAGCTTCGTTCACGGATTAGTTCATCTTCAATTTTAGCCCAGTTTATCCACGCTGATTCAAATTGTTTGACCTCCATATAAAGTCTTGAATATGCCCTGGCAAGTTGATCCGGATTCCTGACGCCTAGCTCATCCAAGGACTTCAACGTTTTTTGTGCATTAGACCATTGTTTCAAACTCATTTCTGCAACCACTCCAAGCCATAAAAAATGTTCCATTTGAGGGTCATTGTAAAAAATGGACTCAGCAGCTTGGGCAGCAACTAAATCCGCTAATTCTTGCCATCTTTTTTCCGCAAAGTAAAATTCGGCCAAGCGTACCACATGCTCAAAATCAAAGGGATTATCTTGAATCAAAATATTGAGCTCCACAAAAATTGGGGCGCTCTTCTTCAATTTTACATAGGTCAGGTATTTCAGATAAAGGAGTTGGATCCGAATTTTCTTTACACTGATTTTTTTTTCATATTTCTGTATTTGTTCAAGCGCATCTTTATATTTATTTTGCTTCAAGGCCAACCATGCTAATGTGTAGCGACTGAAATTCTGGTATTCAAGAAAGAGTTCCGAACTTTTTTTTTGTTTAATTAAATCCAGAAAATATGTAAGTGTTTTCTCTGCTTGAGCAAATTTTTCTTGCTTCGCTGTTATTTGACCCTGCCAAAACCAAGCTGGTGCAAACCAGGGCGTTTCCGGATAATTGTCTGTAACTGCCTGAAATCTTTTAAGTGCCACATTCAGGTTGCCCCGAAATAATTGAACAATACCTTCTTTGTAAAATTTGCCTGACTGATCGAGCCAACTGGGTTCTTTTGGAATAAATCGTGAGTAATTCCAGTCGGGAAGCTCAGGATAAGTTGCCTCCGAAACTGAAACCAGCGCAAAGGAGGGAAGCTCTGGTAAACGAAGAGTGGGAATAGCTAGTGGGAATGAACCGAAATTCGTCTTTATTTCAACAAAATTATTACTGCTTTTTGAGTATCCACTTGTTGCCTGACAAACTAAAAAGACAGTTAATATCAAGAGAATAAATAAAGATGTTTTTCTCATTTATAGAAATAATAATTAATTATATCAGTTTCTTATTAAAGAATATCTTTTTACGTATTTGTTTTCAACAGCTGTCAATTATTTCATTTCGAAATCCAATTAACTCACCGGCAGCCTGATTCAAGTCTTCAGTAGAAAGTTCCAGCATAAACTCATATTTACTCATTGCGTGCTTGTAACGTGGGTCATAGTAGTCTAACAAAAGCATGTGTACAATGTTTTCAATCTCACCTTGTTTCAGCCACTTGCGCAATTGTTCGACTTTAAGCTTTCCGAGTGCAATTTGTAATGACTGCAATATCGAGTCAATTTGTTGAATACTTTGTTCATCACAAATTTGATACTCCTGAACTATGCGACTAATACGGGTTTCCAGCTTTGCGCTCAGCAGTACCAGCGTCCCGTCCTTCATTGCCTTTGCAAAAGACTGTGGAACAAAAACTTGTCCAACTTTCCGGCTTTCGCCTTCAACAAAAAGAGGAACCGTATCCGGCAGTTTTTTTAATTTTTGAACCAGCAGTGCTTCAAAATCTTTCTGGGTACGGGGAGTTTTGTGAATAGCACCAAACAAAGAACTACGATGTTGGGCCAGGCCTTCTAAATCCAAATGATCCGGAAGTTTTTGCAGGAGCATTGTCTTTCCGACACCAGTCTGACCATGCAGCACAATGAGAGGTGGCACAGGTTTTTCAAGTTTCCTTAAAACAAATTGCCGATAATTTTTATAACCACCTTGCAGTTGAAAAGTCCTGAATCCATGTTCCCGCAGCAGCCTGACAACCGACACTGACCTCATCCCCCCGCGGGCGCAATATACAACAAGTTGCTGAGATTTTATCGCCGAAAGCGAACATAAAAACTGCTGGAGTCTCGGTTCAAAAAACTCCAAACCTTTCACAACCGCGGCATCTCGTCCAACCTGTTTATAAATAGTTCCAATTTCCGCGCGTTCCAAATTATCAAATAGCGGAAAACTTCTTGCTTCCGGAATACTGCCCTTCCAAAATTCTTCCGCGGTGCGTACATCAAGCAGTATATTTCCGGTTGCAAGAGCTTCTTCCACTGAAACTTCAGGAAACCCTCCGCTGAGAAAGTCCTCAATTTTTTTATGAGACGGCTTTGCTGTATCCGGCAAAGAGTCAGTATCGCTCATTCCTCAATAGCCGTTTTCTGCGTTTCCTGTGTTGAATCTGGAGCATCAAGATTGTGCGAAGCCCGAACTTTGAGATTGATGACATCCGCAATTTCAGGATTTTCTTCCAAAAACTTGATGGAGTTGTCGCGGCCCTGTCCCAAGCGCTCTTTTTCGTAAGAGAACCATGTTCCGCTTTTTTGCACAATTTCATCAGTTACTGCCAAATCCAGTAAAACACCCATTTTAGAGATGCCAACCCCATAGATCAAATCAACTTCAGCAATACGAAACGGCGGAGCCAATTTGTTTTTGGCAACCTTTATTTTCATTCTGTGCCCTTTGACTTCATCTCCAACCTTAATCTGACTCGCACGTCGAATATCAAGGCGTACGGTGGAGTAAAATTTGAGAGCATTTCCGCCTGTGGTTGTTTCAGGATTTCCAAAAACTACACCAATTTTTGAACGAAGCTGATTGATAAAAATGAAAATTGTGTTCGACTTTGAGATCACACCTGATAATTTTCTCAGAGCTTGCGACATCAAGCGTGCGTGCAATCCCATGTGTGAGTCACCCATGTCTCCTTCCAATTCGTTTTTAGGAACAAGCGCTGCTACAGAGTCAATAACAACCATATCAACTTTACCGACGCGAACAAGCTGCTCCGCGATTTCCAAACCCTGTTCCCCGTAGTCAGGTTGAGCCAGTAAAAGATCTTCAACCTGAACACCCAATGTTTTGGCATTGTTACGGTCAAAGGCATGTTCCGCGTCTATGAAAACAGCAACACCGCCTATTTTTTGGACTTCCGCAATCGCACATAAGGCTACGGTTGTTTTACCGGATGCTTCCGGACCATAAATTTCAACAATCCGTCCTCGCGGCAAACCTCCAATTCCCAGAGCAATGTCCAGTGCTAAATTTCCGGCACTGACCGTAGGAAACTTTCCCACAGTGGAACCGTCCATTTTCATAATTGAACCTTTTCCAAACTGGCGTTCAATTTGCGAAATCGCGGTTTCCAAATCTTTTTGTCTTTCTTCCGTCAACATAATTTCTCCTTGTAAAAATATAAAAGTATTGATCCGTTTACACTGATTCCCGGATTGATAATTCCGGATCGGCCCTTGAGAATCACCGGTGCTGCAGGTTGATTTACAAATGGAATCCGTACAGCTTACAATCAAAGTCTTGTTCCTACGCAATTGCACAGGTTTCCAATCGTAGATAATAATCCGAGTGTCCTGAAGTCGCAATGCTATATTCAATATTGAGAGAAAGTTTCGGAAATTTCCGTGTTCTCCCGGCTGATATTGCCAGATCCAAACCAGACTTAATTTTTGTTGTAATCAATGAAACCGGAAGGATAAGATTTCTTACTTCGATAGAAAAGATACCTTGTTGACATTATACAAGAACATCATTATTGCTTTTTAAGCCTGTCAAACTTCAGTCCGCCTTGAATCTTGGAAGTTATTCAGGCTATAATGCGACATATTATTTTTCAGAACTAACTGAGATTTCTTAATGAAAAAAGTGCTTGTAACCGGAGGTGCCGGTTTTGTCGGTTCATTCCTTTGTGATCGTCTGATCACAGAAGGACATGAGGTTATCGCAATTGACAATTTTTTTACAGGAAGTAAATCAAATTTACATCAACTAGAGAATAATCCTAATTTCGAGTTGATCCGGCATGATATCGTGGAGCCGATTCTTTTAGAAGTTGACTGGATTTTCAATTTAGCCTGCCCGGCATCTCCGGTTCATTATCAGTACAATCCGGTAAAAACCGCAAAAACCAATGTCATGGGTACTCTTAACATGCTGGGATTGGCGAAACGTGTTAAAGCCCGTATTTTGCAGGCTTCCACCTCAGAGGTTTACGGTGATCCGCAAGTGCATCCTCAACCGGAAAGTTATTTTGGTAATGTCAATCCTGTCGGTTTGCGAAGTTGCTATGATGAAGGAAAACGTTTAGCGGAAACCTTGATGATGGACTATCATCGGCAAAGTCAGGTTGATGTAAAAATCATTCGAATCTTCAACACATACGGTCCCAGAATGCATCCGGATGACGGCAGAGTCGTCAGTAATTTTATTGTTGCGGCACTCAAAGGTGAGCCAATTATCATTCATGGAGATGGCTTGCAAAGCCGTAGTTTTTGTTATGTTACGGAATTGGTGGATGCGATGTATAGAATGATGGAAACAGAAGATTTTATCGGCCCGGTGAATACAGGAAATCCTGGAGAATTCACCATGATTGAGTTGGCTGAAAAAGTACTGGCGATGACTAACTCCAGTTCAAAACTGGTGAAAATCGCTGCTCGCCCAGATGATCCCGGACGACGCAGACCGGATATCACCCTGGCCAAAAAGAGACTCGGCTGGGAACCTAAAATAACTCTCGAAGAAGGGCTGCGGCCAACCATCGATTATTTTGATGAACTTTTGAAGCGTGCCTGAAATATACTGTACGCAAACATTGTGCAGCAAGATTTTTGTGAACTCAGTTTATAGCTGAAGGTGCGTACAAACTTAATTATCAAACCCAGAAAACCTTCATGCCCCTCCTGCCAACTCCTCCGGAACTGATCAAAATCGCAAAGGCAATTGCCAAGTATAAAGGTCGTAGTATTCTTGTCGGCGGGGCAGTGCGAGACCACTGCATGGGTCGGAGAATATCAAAAGACTTGGATGTGGAAATTTTTGGAATGAGCCCTGAAGCACTCGAATCTGTACTCCAACAATTTGGAGTTCTTCATACAGTCGGAAAAAGTTTTGGTGTACTGAAACTTAAAACTTCAAATGCAGAATATGATTTTAGTCTGCCCAGATCTGAAAGCAAGACCGGTAAGGGGCATCGTGGATTTTTGGTCACACCCGATTCAACAATGAGTTACCAAAAAGCCGCCTCGCGCCGTGACTTCACCATTAACAGCATCGGTTATGATTTGTTAAATCAAGAATTTCTGGATCCTTTTGATGGATTAAGAGACTTAAAGCGTAAAGTACTGAGGCATATCGGCCCCTCTTTTTCCGAAGATCCGTTAAGGGTTTTGAGAGCAATGCAGTTTTCAGCACGTCTTGAATTTGAAATTGCTCCGGAAACCGTAAAACTCTGTCGCCAATTAAATCTTAGCGAGTTATCCAGGGAGCGGATTTTTGAAGAATTCCGGAAGTTGCTTCTGAAAGCAAAAAGACCATCCATTGGTTTAGACGCCGCCGAAAAGCTGGGAATTTTAGCTTATTTTCCGGAACTGAAAGCACTTATCGGTGTTCCGCAAGATCCGGAATGGCATCCGGAAGGTGATGTTTGGATCCATACTCTGCTTGTTTTGGACGAGGCGGCAGGATTAAGAAAAGGTGATGATAAAAAGGATTTGGAATTAATGTTTGGTGCACTCTGTCACGACTTTGGCAAACCGCTGACTACAATATTTTTACGTGGACGCTGGCGCAGTCCTGCGCATGACGTTGAGGGAGTTGCTCTTACAGAACAATTTTTACGCAGATTGACAGATGATCGAAATTTAATTGAACAAGTAAAAACTTTGGTCAAAGAACACCTCCGACCAATTCAACTCTTTAAAGATCGTGAACGAATTAATTCCGGAACAATCAGGAGACTTGCCTTGCGTGTCCGCATACCAGAATTGGTTTTATTGGCCAGAGCAGATTATTTTGGCAGGACTCTGACTCAAGAAGAGAGAAAATGTTTTGAAGCCGGAGACTGGCTTTTGGATGAAGCAGAACGGATGGATGTCTATGACGAAGCTCCTCGTCCTTTGCTCATGGGGAGGCACCTTTTAGCACTTGGTATGTCTCCTGGTCCAGAAATTGGTATCATTTTAAAACAGGCGTTTGAAAGGCAACTTAACGGAGATTTCCTGGGTGAAGACGATGCAATTTCCTGGGCAGAGTCAAATCTACTAAATTAGTGTGGTCTTGCTCATTCAAGCCGAAATGAATATAATTCAAAAAATTTACAAAGTAATTTTTTCAAAATTTAATTTACAGATATGGCTTCAAAAACACTCGCCAAAAATCGTAAAGCAAGGTTTGAGTATGAAATTCAAAAAACCATGGAAGTCGGCATTGTCTTACAGGGTACGGAAGTAAAGAGTATCCGTGCAGGACAAATCAACCTCGCTGAAAGTTACTGCCGAGTTGATGACAGTCTTCAAGTTTATTTACTGAATGCGCACATTTCTCAATATGATTTTGGTAACCGCCACAATCATGAGCCTCTCCGGCCAAGACGACTACTACTTCACCGTTCTGAAATACGCCGCCTGTATGGACAGGTAAAAGAGCAGGGACTGACTTTGATTCCGCTGAAAATTTACTTAAAAGGAGGAATTATTAAAATGGAGTTGGCATTAGGTCGCGGAAAAAAGCTGCATGATAAACGTCAAACCATGAAAAAACAAGATGCAATGCGCGATGTGGAAAGAGCACTCAGCGAACGCACATAATCAGGAGCAAGATGACAGCTAATGTTCTGCAACCGACCGACTCCGATCCTGCATGGTCGTGGCTTGCCCTGAGCTTGGTTTCCGGAATTGGATACAAAAAGATCCGGGGCTTGATTGAGCAATTAGGTAGTGTGGAAGAACTGCTGAAAACGAGTCCTGAAATCCTGGTTGAGCAGTTCCAACTCTCTGCAAAATTAGCAAACCATATTGCAGGTGCTACTCAATCACATAGTTTTCTCATCGAAAAACGAATAATTGGAGAAACTCCGGGGATTCGGCTGTTTTGCCCTGATTCATCCGGATATCCCTTGAGGCTGCAACAAATTTCCACACCACCAAGTGTTTTGTACTGGCAGGGTGAACTGGAGGATGCGGAAAATCCGTGCCTTGCTTTCGTAGGTTCCAGAGGCTGTACTGCATACGGAAAACAACAAACACGTCGACTGGTAAAAGAACTGGCACAATATATTCCTGAAATGATTATTGTTAGCGGACTTGCAAAAGGCATTGACACGGTGGCTCACGAAGCAGCATTGGATTGTGGCTTAAAAACCATTGCTGTACTTGCAGGCGGCTTGCAGCATATTTATCCTCCGGAAAATAAAAAACTGGCCGCGGAAATTTTGAAAAATGGAGCGCTGGTTTCCGAATTTCCACTTGGCGTAAAACCTCTTGCCCGTAATTTTCCAATCCGTAATCGTGTCATCAGTGGTTTATCAATGGGAATTGTAGTCACCGAGGCCCGCCAAAAAAGTGGTGCAAAAATCACCGCCGCATTTGCTCTAGAGCAAAATCGTGAAGTTTTTGCGGTTCCCGGACGTGTGGATTCCTCCGCGAGTGCAGGTACTAACAGTTTGATCGCACGCCAACATGCTAAACTGGTTAGTTGCGCCAAAGATATTTTAGAAGAATTATCCATTTTTTCAGGCTCAGCAACTCAACTTAATTTTGGCTCGGATGACGCGGGACATGGATTAAAAAAAATAAACCCGGATGATCTGGATGAAATGCAAAGCCGGATTCTTTTTGCACTAAATGACGGAATAGAGGAAATTGACGCAATTCACGCAAATACAAAAATTGATATGAATATCTTGCTGGCTACCTTGCTAGAATTAGAATTAACTGGTAAAGTAGAGAGTATCGGTGGACAGATTTACCGTCTTAGGGTTGAGCTGGATCAGCCTAATTAATACTTTTAATGAGCAAAATGGAAACAAATTTTTATGTTGTTGGAGATAATCGCGGAACAGCGTTTTTCCTGAGAAATATCAAATTTTTTGTTGGCTTACTGTTAGTTATTATTGCATGTTTGTCAATCGCAGTCGCCTATCTGCATTTCACACGCCTAGTTGATCAAGAACTGTTGACGGTGCAAATCAAGCAAGAAAAAACACGAAATGAAATTCTTATTTCAAGATTGAAACAAACCGGGCAACAGGATTTTGAATGGGAACAACAGGTTTTGTCCCAGTCTTCCCAACAAAAAAAATTGAATGAGCAGCAAACGTCTTTATTAGAGCATCAACGTTCACAAATATCTGAGCTAAACTCAATTCTGGCACAGCGTGAACAGGTGGTTCGACAATTTCAACTTGAAAAAACATCCACTCAAGAACAGATAAACAACCTTCAATTTAAAGCCCGTTCCCTGCAGCAGCAACTTCTAAGCACACAGGCCTCATTAACGGAATCTCTAACAGAAAATAAAAATATCCAAGCAAAAGTTGCTGAACTTGAAACAGAAAAAAACAAGCTATCAAAACAACTGATAAAACGAGAACAAATAACTTCCTCAACCGTTGCTGCAGTAAAAAAACAAACATCACAAACTTTGGCTAATTCTACTATCTCTGTAAAAAAATTAACAATAATGAGCAAAGACGGTTTTGTAAGTGTCAATTACAACCTGACCAATATTTCCGACAGTCTCCAAAAAGGAAGAACTGGAATGTATCTTTCTTCCAGAAAAAATCTGGAAAAGGATATTCCATTTCGACTGGAAAAATCTACGCCATATAGAATAAGAAGATACAGAATCATTTCAAATAAATTCCCCAAAGTTAAGGCAGGAAGCTTTGTTCGAATCCTGATTTGGAATGATAAAAGAGAACTGATAATTGACAACGCTTATCCGATCAAGTAGTAAAACTAACCTCTGCCAATTCTTCCCTCCGCATGTCTGCCCTCTTGAACCTTGAACGAGTCAGTAAGCGATTTGGTTATCGTACCATACTCGACAATATCAGCTTCTCTCTGGAAGCCGGAGAATTCTTGATGCTCATTGGCAATAACGGTGCGGGCAAGTCAACATTGTTACGTATTGTCAGCTCACTGATGAGACCAACCAAAGGAAAGATTCATTTTCGTGGTACAAACCAAAGAGAAAAGTTGCGGGAGTGGCTGCAGATTATGGGCAGTATTACTCATGAAAACAGGTTATACGGAGATCTAAGTTCAATAGATAATTTGCGGTTGTACGGAACACTTTATGGTGTTGAGGAGCTGAAATCAAAAATTGATGAGATTTTAACGAAAATTGATTTGACTCATGTCGCGCAGCTGCCTGTACGTAATTTCAGCAGCGGAATGACTAAACGTTTGATGATTGGTAGATTGATGTTATGTCAACCTGAAATACTTATTCTTGATGAACCATACACCGGACTAGATCAAAATTCATTCCGCTGGTTTCAAGAATTTCTCCGTGAATTTCACCTGCAGGGAGGTACTGTGCTGATGGTTACACACCAACTGGAATTGGGGCTCAAGTTAGCAACCCGTGTAATGGTTTTACACCGGCAAACTATCAGGCATGATATTTCTGCGGCAGGATTGAGCATGGAACAGTGTAGTGCCTGGCTGGAAGAATAATGCTGTTTAATACTTACCTTGAAAGTCATGTACAGCTAAAACAAATCCAACAAACCGCAATCCGTGAAGTGATTTTGGAACACAAATCACTGAGCCGAATGGGAAAGCTGGACTCAAAAACTCTGCTCTCACTCCTCGATGCGGCTCTTTCTTGTGGAATGTCTACTGTATTGCAGTGGGACATACTCAGCACAGAGCAAACTTTCCGGAAAAATCTGACTATCCTGAATCGACTTCCTTTAGCAAAATTTGACGCGATCCGAGTCCAAGACCTTGGCGCAGCAGAATGGGTTCGACAGGAACATCCGGAACTTCCGCTTCATTTGATTGTAGAAACCGGAAACCATAACTTTACAGGACTTCTTCGCTGGATTGAATACTTCGGCTCACATTTGCAACGCCTCATTCTTTCCACTGAACTTCCCAAATCCGTACTGATTGAGTATAGTCAAAATTTAACTGTTCCCTGTGAAATTTTAGCTGTTGGCAGAATTCTATTATTTTATACTCCTCGTAAACTACTGAGTTCAAATACTTCTTCGCAAAACTATCCTGACTTCCTTGAAAATAAATTGGTTCCCAGTGACCAACCTCAAAGACAGTTTCCGACGGTTGAAAATCGGCACGGCACTTTTATGTTTCATCACCGAGATTTGTTTTTACTGGATTATCTTCCGGAATTAAAGAAGACCGATTTGAGCGTATTAAGGCTTGATTTACGGCATCTGGATTCAACAACTGACTGGATCAAGAAATTGGCTGAACTGCTTGAATCATTTGATAAGCAGAAATGCAAAGCCTTAAAATCAATTTGGCCAGCCAAAATAACACATGGTTTTTTTCAAGCAAACCGTACCGACCTGGCAATTGAACGCATCAAGAATCCGCATCTCAAAGATCACGGCGAAACTCTGGTGGGATATGTGGTTGAGGCACTCAAAGGAGAGCATCTGATTTTGTTGGCCCGTAAAAAATTCCTTTGCGGAAAACCTTTACTTGGAATTACACCGGAAGGAAGGGAATGCGATATTTCAACGAATGACATCCAGACTACAGATGGAGTAACAGTAACAGAAATCGTTTCCGGAAATTTATATCAAGTTCCGCACGTCAAATATGTAACCGCACAAACCTTGGTTTACAGTCTCCCTGAGTGATTGCAGCTTGAATGTTTCCCACAAACGCGCTACCTTTAGATTGATTTTCATTATTATTTCCGCTGCTGCATGAAATAATATTTCAAACCATTTCCGTCCAATAATCTCAGCCAAATTCTGCGTTCAAAGGTCTTCATGCAGGTCTTCAGTTACCAAGAAAAAATTGCGACAATTCCAAACTCTGTTGTCACAATCGGAAATTTTGATGGAATTCACTTAGGTCACCGCGCCTTGATTTGCGCTGCTGTTCACGAAGCAAATGAACGTGGATGTGCCAGCGCCTTAGTGACTTTTGACCCGCATCCTCAAGAAATAATTCATTCTCAGCAACAAGTTCCCCGGATTTGCACACCTGTACACCAACTGCGTTTGCTTGAGGAACTCGGTCTGGATGAGCTGCATGTGATAAAGTTTACAAAGGAACTTTCGCAAATGCTTCCGGATGATTTTGCTCTTCAGTTTTTAATCAAACGCTTTGATTTAGCCAAGCTCGTAATCGGCTACGATTTTCGTTTTGGAAAAAACCGCGCCGGAGATTTCAAGTTGCTTGAAAACCTCAGCCAAAAATATAATTTTTCACTTGAAGAAGTAGCACCGGTACAGGAAAAAGGGCAAACTGTAAGTAGCACTCTGATACGGGAATTTATACAGGAATATCGTTTTGCAGAAATACCGTCTTATCTTGGTCGGGATTTCAGTGTGTATGGACAGGTAGTTCAAGGGGAACAGCGTGGACAGAAACTCGGGTTTCCTACAGCAAACATTCAGCCCGGAATCACCTTAGCTTTGCCGAACGGGGTCTATGTCAGTAAAATAAAACTGGCTGAAAAAACTCATTATGGTGTGACAAATGTCGGAATACGACCTACATTTGGTGAAAATGCTGTTACAGTAGAAACTTGGATTTTTGATTTTGAAGAAGATATTTACGAAAAAGATTTGGAGGTAATTCCGCTTTGTCAGTTACGGCCGGAAAAGAAATTTTCCGCTATAGAAGATTTGCAAAATCAAATTAAGCAAGACATTGAAACCTCGCGTAATTACCTGGCAGAACATGAACTGCTGTCTGTAGAATGACGCTACTTGTACTTATCATTTAGTCCTATTTTTGCCAGAATCAGGGCTTTGATCTTTTCCATTCTATTGATTTTAGTTTCCTCTCTTTTTGCATCATCAAGATAGTCCACAAATTCTCTTTGTTTTGAAAGACCAAATTCTTGAAAGCATTTTTCCAGTTCAAGATTTTCCGCAAAAGCACTCAGCAGCATTTCCGGAATTATCAGCGGTTTCTTTTTTTTCGGTTTTACTGTTTTTCCTTCCTGCTGATTTTTAATGGCTTCTTTTAAATATGCTTTAATTAATGTCGAATCAATTTCTTCAATTGAGCTGAAACGCCATTGCCGCAACGCCTTGGTTTTACCAGCTTGAGCATTGATTAATTTATACGTCTCATCTTTTAATAAAACTCCATTAAAAAACCAAATTGCTACAAAAGACTTGAACGCAACCAATCCTGCAACGTTTTTTCCATCAAGAGTATAAGTCGGAATACCCCATTTTAGAGTTTCAGTTAACTCTGTTAAAAGAATAATTTCCCTGAGTTGTTTCAAAATATTGTCCCACTGACTCTTGACTAAAAAGTAATCCTCTGCTGAATTGATCTTTTTCATGTAATTATAAAATTTATCCGCAAAGCCGCAATTGATTTACTAAATTGCGAAACGCATGATCGGTCTCGACTTTGAGCGCCGCAGAACTTCTTTAAACACTGCTTTTTTGAATGCCGTTGTTGTTCCGGTCCAGACAAACGGATCCGGAGTGTGCTCCATGGTGAACTCAGTTGGGTAACCCTCAACAATCCCAGCACCGCTGGATAAATCTATTTCTCTCTGGACTATGGCATTCATACAAATTAGTTACTCCGACATACGTTTTAATTCAACTTAATCAATTAGAGTATCAGCGAAATTTCAGCTGATAATCTATGTATTCGGATTCTATTGCTAATCTTCAATTGCGGTTTCTTTTTTAGGACAATTAAACATCCATTTAATGCCGAATTTATCTGTCAGCATACCAAATTTATCACCCCAAAACTGTTCTTTCAATTCCATCGTTACCTGCCCGTCCTGTTTGAGACAATTGAAAGTATTTTCCATTTTGAGAGGATCCTTGAAACCTAAACTCAGTTGGATACTGGAGCTGTTTGTTTTTGAACTTTCTGCGCTGTCAATGTTGTCAGAAGCTAAAATCGAACCTCCCCAAAACTTCAATTCTATGTGCAATATTTTATTTTTATGAGATTCAGCAACCTCCATCGGCGAGTCACCGTATCTTCCCATAAAAGCAATTTCTCCGTCGAAACACTTTTTATAAAAATTAACCGCTTCTTCGCAGTCACCTTTATACATCAAGTATGGTTTCAATTTTTCCATTTTCAAATCTTTTCTTTCAAGATGAATTGTATTTTTCAGTCACTGAATTCTCAAACCGGATTAAACCGCTCTAGCGAAACTTCTAAGAGACAGTTGAACTCACGAGCAAAATCTACCGAAACACGCGCATGTACGGACCCCTGTTTATCAAAGAAACGCTGTTCGCCACTGATTCCTAAAGCACCTTCATGCCACACATTGGGATGTATGTAAAGACCCTCGTAGCCGCTGAAATAAAAACACACGAAATCTTCGGGACTTATATCGTCCCCCGGAAGAGCCAATGGAACCACGAAAGGTTTTTTCGTTTCAGGGAAGAAGCACTGACCGCCATCCGGATGATAATTAGCGTGCCAAAGCAAGAGTGTTTTCGGATCCCGAGAATGATGTTCATCGGCCTGCTCCGGTTCAGTTCCGTATCCCAAAATGTAATGTCCGCCGACGGCAGAGTTGCGTCCGTAAAGAATGTCCCCCTTCCATTCGCAGATAAAAAGTCCTTCCGTAGTTCCGCCCTCATCACCGCTGTCCGGATCAATCTCTCGATGACCTTGAGCAGGCCAGCGAACTATTTCAATCTCGACTTTTTTCGGATCGCTGACAATATGTCCGTAACCGGCAAGAGACTCTGTAGTGGCTTCAACAATTGGAATTGTCACTCGCTTAAGACCTGATGGAATTTCTGGATTCAGATAATTTGGTGCGGCTTTCATAAAGTTTTTAGCTAGAGGGAGGGACTTAGAGAATCATTATTTCGTTTTAATCTTTTTATGAAATAAAATTACTTGAAACTTTTTAGCAGCTATTTTGAGTTGGAAGTCAGGCTTCTCCACAACCAGGCCAGGGGATCGTAAAAGGCTCCTGCAACACGCTCTTTGAGTGGGATGATAGCGTTGTCAGTGATTGCGATATCTTCCGGACAGACTTCAGTACAGCATTTGGTAATGTTGCAGTATCCGATACCGAAGACGTCTTTGAGTTCCTTCATACGGTTGAGCGTATCCAGCGGATGCATCGCCAGTGACGCAATGCGGATGAGAAAACGTGGACCGGCGAATTCCTGAACCTGCTGGTCGCGCATCACATGACAAACATTCTGGCAGAGGAAGCATTCGATGCATTTGTGGAATTCCTGAATGCGCTCGATGTCCTCCTGCTGCATCCTGTATGTCCCATCGGCCTCTCGTGGCTTTGGTTTGAGAGGACGTATGCGCTGATTGATTTCGTAGTTCCAGGAGACATCTGTGACGAGATCTCTCATGTGAGGGAAGCGCCGCATGGGTTCAATCAGAACGGGTTCATCCAGCGGCAGTTCATCCATACGAATCATGCACATCAGTTTTGGTTTACCGTTTACCTCCGCGCTACACGATCCGCATTTGCCTGCTTTGCAATTCCAGCGAACTGCAAGGTCGTTAGCATATCTTGCCTGAATCTGGAGAATCGCATCCAGCACCACCATCCCTTCAGTGACTTCCACGGGATATTCGCAAAGTTCTCCTTTTGCTCCTTCACCACGAAAGACTTTAAACAGAGTTTCAGGCATTACTATCCTTTCTTGAGCGGTAAGTTCATCAGTTTATTGAGGTGCTCCGGCATCGGCTCCCTCTCCCGGTGTTCATGATACATGATGCCGTTTTGCTCCCGGATAAATGTATTCACCTTCTGAAGCACATCGCTGCTTTCCGGAAAATCTTCACGGGTGTGGCCTCCACGACTCTCTTCCCTTTTCAAAGCCGCAAGTGTGATTGCCTCTGCGATACAGAGCATGTTCTTCAGGTCCAGAGCATAATGCCAGGCAGGGTTATATTGGCGGTTTCCTTCCACATGGACTCGTTCTCCGCGCAGTTTCAAGGCTTGAAGCAGTTCGAGTCCCTTTTCCATTTCGTCACTTGTACGGACAATTCCCGTGTGAAGTTCCATGGTTTCCTGAAGATCTGCCATTAAAGCATAGGGGTTTTCCTTTCTTTCAGGATCAAAGGGATCCAGAGCCAGTTTTTCCATTTTTTTCAGCAGCTCTTTTGAAGGCTCCGCCGCATCACCCGGTTCACGACTGTATTTTGCGGCATGGAATCCTGCACGGGCACCGAAAACCAGCAAGTCGGTCAGGGAGTTGCCGCCGAGCCGGTTAGCTCCATGCAGACCGCCGGCCACTTCACCTGCGGCAAAAAGCCCCTTCACCGTTGACATTGCTGTTTCTGGTTCAACCCTCACACCACCCATCATATAATGGCAGGTAGGGCCAACTTCCATAGGAGTGGTGGTGATGTCAAGATTGCCAAGTTTTTTAAACTGGTGATACATGCTTGGCAGTTTTCTTTTAATGTGTTCCGCGTCCCTCTGACCGGAAATGTCCAGGAAGGCTCCGCCATGAGGGCTTCCTCTTCCAGCTAAGCGTTCGCTACGGATAGCGCGTGCCACTACGTCACGGGTAAGTAGTTCCGGAGGTCTGCGGGCTTCAGGATCCCCGCTGAGCCAACGTGATGCCTCCTCCTCAGTATCCGAAGTTTCAGCAGCAAATGCTTCCGGAATGTAATCAAACATGAAACGCCTGCCTTCACTGTTTTTGAGCACTCCTCCTTCGCCTCTAACACCTTCAGTAACCAATATACCCTGCACACTTGGCGGCCAAACCATTCCGGTTGGATGAAACTGAACGAACTCCATGTCAATCAGTTCCGCTCCTGCACGGTAGGCCAACGCATGTCCGTCGCCGGTGCCTTCCCAGGAGTTGCTTGTCACCCGAAAAATCTTGCCCAATCCACCAGTTGCCAGCACCACAGATTTTGCGTGGAAAACGATGAACTGCCCGCTTTCCCTCCGGAAACCAAAGGCACCGCAGACTCTGTCTCTGTCTTTGAGTAAGTCTACGATGCAACATTCCATGTAAATATCGATTCCCTGATGAATACCGTGGTTCTGAAGCGTACGGATCAGTTCTAGCCCGGTGCGGTCTCCTACATGAGCAAGACGGGGGTAACGGTGACCACCGAAATTCCGCTGGGCAATCAGGCCCTCCTTGGTGCGGTCGAACAGGGCTCCCCATTCTTCGAGTTCGTTAACCCTTTCTGCAGCTTCCTGGCAGAAAATTTCGACCATGCGCCAGTTGTTAAGGTATTTTCCGCCACGAATAGTGTCACGGAAGTGAGCTTCCCAGTTATCTCTGGGATCTGCGTTGCTCAGGGATGCAGCCATCCCCCCTTCGGCCATCACCGTGTGGGCCTTGCCCAGCAATGATTTGCAGACAAGACCGACCGAAACGCCCTGCGCCGAGGCTTCGATTGCAGCACGCAGTCCTGCTCCGCCAGCTCCGATGACAAGGACATCATGCTCCTTGATTTCGTATGATTCCATTCAGAGTATCTGGTAATCTGTGATGATGCCCATTGAGACAAGGCGGATGTACAAGTCTGTGAAGCCAACCCAAAACAGGCTTACCCAAGCCCAAAACATGTGGTGCATATTAAAGAGGCTGACGAATTTCCACGCCTGATGGCGTTGCTGACCGAATTTCACACAGGAATAGCAATCGACGTTTCCTCCCACTAGATGTCTCAGTGAATTGCAGCCGAAAGTGAATGCTGTAAGAAAAACCGCATTGAGTGTCATTATTACGCTTCCGACTCCTACACCAAGGCCGTCTTCAAAAGAGAATGAGAGAATGGCGTCGTAGCTCAGAATGACGCAGAAGACAAGAGCAAGGTAAAGGAAATAGCGGTGCAGATTCTGGAACAGAAGCAAAAACCTTTCTCCACGGTATTTCTGAGGTCTTCCTCCCACAGCACAGGCCGTTGGTGTTAGAAAAAGTGAACGGTAGTATGCCTTTCTGTAATAGTAACAGGTGAGCCGAAAACCTCCTGGAGCCCAGAGGATCAGGAACGCCGGCGAGAAGGGCCACCAGTCATATTCAAGTAGTGGGGCATAAAAGGGTGAGAGATAAGATCCCCATTGATAGTGCTCATTCTGAAACGTTGCCCAAGTCGAATAGACTACAAAAGCAAGCAGCCCGATGGCCGTAAAAAAAGGTCTGATCCACCAGGAATCTCTACGGGATGTTTCTAGAAATGATGGATTTGGATTCTCAATTTGAAAACTGTTTTGCATGGGTATTGTCTATAGATTACTCAAATGCTTTAAAACCAAAAAGACATAACACAGCGACAGGATAAGATATTTCCCCTGATATTTGGTTACATCGAAGATACAGCAGACTGTGTCAGGAGTTCTCCTCGAGAATCTTTTCCAGCCTCTCTATCCGCGTGTTGAGATGCGAAATTTGTTTCATTATCATTGAGATCTGGCTATCTTTAGTTGGATAGGACTTGGCATGATGTGCACCCTCACCTCCGCTTTCGTGCTTGAGGTCTTCAAAAGCGAATTCATCGGCAAAATGGTGAATGTTGTCTTTTTTTGGATCTTTCATAACAACTCTTTTGGGAATCGTAATCCACATTACTCAAAACATCTGAGCCGGATTTCATTATAATATACTCTTTCCATGAAAATAGAGCTTCTTGAAATACGACCAAGGGATACTGAATACAACTTTGCATTTTTCCACAAGCAGGAAAAGATAGCAATAAAATATTTGCTGTCTTCCGTAAATAACTGTTAAATCTAGATTTTAAAAATATTATTAATATGCCCCTAAGTTTTTGGTGCCGCTCAATCAAAATTTAATCGTATAAAACTAGGGAAACCAGGGTAGATGGAAGAAATTAAATGTTGAACGTTACATTTTTATATTCACAAATTCACTTTTTTTCTTAATTTAAATTGTCCAATTGTTTTTTAAAAAATTCTGGGATTCGGGTTTCTATCCAACCATAATTTTTCCAAGAATTTCCAATGATGAATCCAGCGTGACCACCCTTTTGAAGGTATTCAAGTTCTACCATGACCGAAACTTCTTTTGGACTGGGGAAAGTTTTTGTATCCAGAAAAGGGTCATCCAGTGAGTTCATAATGAGGGTTGGAACGCAGATTTTATTGAGGTATTGTCTACAGGATGATTCAGAATAATAGTGATCAGCATTCACGAATCCGTGTAAAGGAGCTGTAACGATTTCGTCGAACTCTCGTAAAGTTTTTATTTCATTCAAATCACCTGTATTAAATAAAGGTGGGAGATCCCGGAATTTCCTCTTTGCAGATTCACGTAACAGATTGACAAAGTGTCTCTGGTAAATTCTTGAAAATCCTTTCTCCATAACGGCAGTAGAAGAAGCCAGGTCGAAAGGGGTAGATACTGCAGCAGCAGCATTTATGCCTGCACTTTCCCCTTTTTCTCCAAGCCACTTTAGCAGTGTATTTCCACCAAGGGAGTATCCGTAAACCATCGATGGTATATCAGGGAACCGTTTTTTTACCAGATTGACGACTAAGTCCAAATCACCAGTTTCACCAGCATGATAAGTCCGCTGAAGCCTGTTTGAAATCCCACCACAGTTTCGGTTTAGCAAAAGGACTCCATTCCACCCAATTTTGCTAATCACTTCAAACATGGCTTTGACATTGTTAGAGGAGGAATCACCTTCCAAACCGTGAACTATTATTACAATGGGCCCATTCCCATCAGTTAACCAGAACAAATTAAGGAAATCTCCGTCATCAAGTTCTATTTGCTCTTTCTTGGTGTCTGGAGAAGGAAGGGATCTAAATCTGGAAGCCCAAATGGTTTGTGAGTGTGGACCTGGTAGCCAAAAACTTGGAAGATATTCTGATTTCAGTTCCATTTGGGTTAACTTCTAGATATTGAGAATTAATCTTTATTTTAGTACGTACAGGATTAATTTGTTTAAAATTATACGTTGTCAACTATGGAGATACAAGGAGCTAAGAGCAGGATCTGTGTTATATAAAATACTTTCTGAATTGAATTGAAAATTGTTAGTTGATAGTGGCTTGGTATGAATTAGCCGTGGAAAATGGGATTTACTCTTATTGGGATAATTTTGAACAGTAATAAGTGGCAGGGTGGAGAGCGCGGGATTCGGATCCGACTACTCTTCCATTTACTTAAGATTCCTTTCAAACAAGGTCAAGATTCTATACCAGTGCCTTTCTGCAGAAGTCCTGTGATATTTTTCCTTTCTATCCGGGAATACGAACCCGTGTTCGGTCCCGGGATACCATTCTATTCGATAATTAATGTCTGTTTTAGCAAGATGTTTTTCCAGGGATTCAATCATTTCCCTGGGAACCCACACATCGTTTTCAGCACAGCCAAAATAAATTTCTCCCTTTATTTTATGGGAACTTAGATGAGGTGATTTCTCTGAGTCTGTGAAGAGTTCAACACCATGAATGCTCGCGGTGGCTCTGATTCGATCATTGATTTCAGCTGCAGCCGCAAATACGAATTGTCCGCTCATGCAGTAGCCCAGACAACCCACTGGCCCTTGAGAAGCAGTTTCATCTTTAAGTGCCTCTTCTAAGAGATGTCTACAATCTTCTACTACCATCTCATTACTAAGACTATTCTTGTGCTCAAACATGATCTCCCGACTTTTATCTGTTCCATCTGAAACAAATTCTGTGACACGACGATAATAAAGATTTGGCAGCATGACCCAATATCCACAGGCAGCAATTCTTCTCGCCATTTGGTGGAGTTCTTCTCTCTTTCCCGGAGCGTCCATCAAAAAAAGAATTACAGGATGTGGACCATCTTCATCCGGATGAACAATGAAGGTGTTTATCTGACCTTCACCTGTTTTAATGGTTATTTCTTTTTCTAGCATAATTGATTAGATTTCTTAGTGTTTGGACTAAACCTTAGGTTAAAACATTAATTGACAGTTTTTTTCAATTCATAGCATTTTACAATTTATGAATCCTAACAAACTCCGTGATCAACACTATGACTATACTCATAGCGTTTCCCAAGATATCTATTTCCCTCATCAACAGTTCCCTTCTTAGAAACTTGATTTTACCAGCATAAAGCGCAGGCTGGAAAGACCTCACCCTTGGATCCCCTTGGATCACAGCCTACTTCCAGCACACCGCTCACTGGGTCACGTGCAGCAGCCAACAGGTAACCCTCAGACCAGTCAGCGCCAACCTCCACCCGGTGCCCCCTACTAGTCAGCCCGTCGAGTATTTTCTGACTTACCCTCGGTTCAATCCGGATAAGATTCGGAAAGCGGTCGTGCGGCGCAAAAAAACCTGGAAAGTGCTCGCTGCTGAATTTTGGAGCTTCAATGGCTTCCTGAATAGACATACCGAACAGTACGCGGTTGAGAAAAAACTGACATTGCCACTGGTCCTGCTGGTCGCCTCCCATGCTTCCGAACACCATCCAGGGGAGGTTGTTTCGAAAAGCCAATGAAGGACTGATGGTCGTACGTGGACGCTTGAACGGGGCGATAATGTTTGGGTGGTGGTCAGGTTTGAGATAAAAAGTCATCAAGCGGTTCCCCAGTGGAAAACCAAGGGCGGGAACTACCTCTGCCGACTTGATCCAGCCACCGCTTGGGGTAAAAGCGGCCATGTTTCCGTCGCCGTCGATTACGTCCACATGTACTGTGCCATGGCCCCAGGAGGCACCACCCAAACGCTCTTCTATGGGCAATATTGCCCGCTGTCGCCTAGGGTCACCGGGACGGAGCTCCGAGTTGGCCTGTTCAGGATCCACAAGTGCGGCACGCAGAAGGGAATAATCTTTCGATAGCAATTCCGTCATAGGAACATCCACCTGCATCGGATCGCCGTAGTACTGCTCGCGGTCGGCAAAAGCCAACTTGAAAGCCTCTGCAGTCCAGTGAAGGTAATTTTCACTGTTGTGTCCCATACTCTTAAGGTCATAGGATTCCAAGATGGCCAGGGCCTGCAGCATTACCGGGCCCTGATTCCATGGTCCACATTTGAAAACCTTGGTATCTGCAAATTCGAGAGAGACAGGTTCTTCAAAATGCGTTTCGAATCGCTCCAGATCCGAACGTGCAAGCAGTCCATTGTGTTCCTGAGAGTAACGATCAATTTCTGTGGCCGGATCTCCTCTGTAAAATGCTTCAAGCACTGCCTCCAATCCTTTTTCCCGGTTCCCGGACATGGATTGTTCCACTGTCTTCAGATAATCCAGCAGGTCGCCCAGAGCAGGATTTACAAGCACCTTACCGATTTCTGGAACCATACCCTGTGGCAGATAAACCTGGGCACTTCCAGGCCACTGGCTCCTGAATTTCTCTTCAAGATCACGAATGCCGAAGCGTTCCTGTCCATAAAGACCAGCATGCACTGGAAAGCCGTTCCTTGCGTAATCGAGAGCCGGCGCGACCACTTCTGCAAAGGTGAGTCGACCAAATCTAGCAAGGACCGTCACCAACGCCCCGAGTGCCGCAGGCACGCCGCTTGAAAGAATGCCTTCATCCGGCACGTCAGCCAATCCCCGTTCCAGATAAACTTCCGGAGTAGCCTTTTCCGGAGCCGAGGTGTTGCCGTTGACTGAAACTACCTGGTTCGTCTCTGCCATGCAGATCAACATCGGACACTCCCCTCCGAGGGTAAACATCTGCGGATTGACTACTCCCTCAACAAAAGTTGCTCCGACCGCCGCATCCACGGCGTTTCCTCCGACTCCAAGAAGATCGGCTCCGGCTTTCGTCGCCAGATAGTGTTCAGTGACAACGGCACCATGGGTTCCTAGAAGTTGAGGGTAGTAGGTGTTTTTTTGGGTGGTGTTTTGACGAAAAGCTCGGCTCATACAGGTTTCATGATTAAGCTTAGAAAAATAGAGACAACTAAATAAATTCTGTAGTCCAACAAAAAATCAATCCTAGCTATGTGGGTTTGAGATTTTTTCAAATTTTTTAAAATCTATCACCATTTGTTTTATTTTACGAGAGATGGTTAAGGATAAGGGAGACTCAGTTCCTGTTTGATTAACCCCACTAAGTCTTCACAGTTATAGTTCCTGACAAAATTCTACTATCCGGATAAATCGTCAAATGGATTGCTAAGCTTTCCTATCCCGGGAATTACGATATCAATACTTGTGCCAGGCTTCATGGTGCGGGCACCGACTGACGTCCCACAACAGATTAGATCACCCGGAAGTAGTGTATGGAAGTGCGACATCAGAGAGACGATCTTCATTGGTGAAAAAATCATGTCACTAACTGGGTAATCTTGTCGTACCTTATCCCCCTGTAACGCCATGATCTGAAGGCCGCCTGGATCGATTCCAGTGGTTATCCAAGGCCCCAACGGTGTAAACGTGTCGAACCCCTTACAGCGAGTCCACTGCTGGAATGCTTTGTTCTCAAAAAGAAACTCAATTGCAGTAACATCATTGACACAAGTATAGCCAAATATATATTGGCCGGCCTCCTCTTCGCTGATCTCTCGGCAGGTCGAGCCGAGAACAATACCCAATTCAGCCTCAAATATTACCCGTCCCTGATGTCCGCGGGGACGATAGATAGTCTGTCCAGGACCAATCACGCTGGTTATCGGCTTCATGAAGTAAAGTGGTACATCTGGAAGCGTCTGGCTCTCTTTTTGGGCACGTTCGTGAAAGTTATTCCACAATGCAAAAATGGAATGCGGTACTAGCGGGGCTTTCAACTGGACATCTGCAAGTGGCATTGAACGGCCTGTAGGCTGGGGACTATCAAAAAGTCTTCCTTTGTATTCTGAGACAGTATCGCCAGTCAGTGTCCCGATCGCCGTCTTTTCCTGGTAATCAAAACGTATCCATTGAGTCATTTGTGGTAAGTCTCCTTTTAGTGTTAAAAACCCAAAAATTCCCATTGCCGCAGTCGGCACATTACTAAATCAGTAATAGCGTAAAGTTCGTTTAGCAGTCTCAATTTGAACACCAAAAATATACAAACACCAGCAAGATGCCGTAGTATATTTGTATGTAGTTACGCAGACCGCTGGATCTAGCTAGCAAAAACTCGTCCAATCCAGTAGTTGATAATGTCGAGAACTTCGTTGATGGAAAAACGAGTAACCTTGTTTCTTGACAACTTATTTATTAAAAAAATTTAGGTTTATTCTTTGGATATCCCTTTGATTAAGATTTTTTCTTGACTCAGTGTTTTGTCGAGTAAGCTCACGCAAGCGTAAATAGCCCTCAAGGTAGGGGTTTGCACTCCTGTAACTTCAGCCAACTCAATCACAGCTCCTAGCATGCTTTCTATTTCCATGGGTTTCCCAGCCTCCACATCCTGGAGCATTGAGGTCTTGTGTTTGCCGACACTCTCTGCACCGGCAATGCGCTTTTCCATGGGTACGCGGAAATGAGCCCCCAGGCGTTCTCCGACAGTCTGTGCCTCGGTCATCATTGTGGCGGCCAATTGTCTGGTCAACGGGAACTGACATATGTCGACAAGCGTTGAATGGGAGAGAGCGCTGATTGGATTGAAAGTCAGATTTCCCCACAATTTCAACCAGATTTCAGAGCGAATATCATCGAGAATTCTAGACTTGAATCCTGATTCAGTAAATAAGTCAGACACCATCTGAACTCGCTCTGTTTTCATGCCGCATAGTTCTCCCACTGGAAAACGATTACCCTCGATATGCTGGATCACTCCTGGTTTAGAAATAGTTGTGGCCGAATAGGCTATGCAGCCAATCAAGCGATCCGGATCGATACTCTTAAATAGCAAACCGCCAGGATCAACAGTTTCCACTACCCGGTTGGCATAGTCACCAACGAAATTTTGGAAATACCACCATGGGATCCCATTCTGAAGGGTGACAATGACAGTGTTAGGGCCAAGAAGTACAGACATGTCATTCACAATAGGTACTATCTGATGGGCTTTAAGTGCCAAGAGAACAACGTCCATTGGTCCAAGTTCCCCTACAAATTCAGTGGCGGTCAAATTCTCAGCTACAAATTCATCGTTCTCCTCAATCAACTTCATCCCTCTGGCCTTTATAGCAGCCAGATGAGGACCACGTGCTATTACCGAAACATCATGTCCCGCATTTGCTATGCGAACAGCCATGTAACCGCCGATGGCTCCAGCGCCAACAATACATACCTTCATGCTGTAAATTCCTTATGAGATGGACAAGTCAAGCTGTGCCCTGATGAAACAATCTAATAATTACTCTCGATTCGCTGAATGAAAGAAGTGAACGTTGGAACAAGTTTAAGTAACTGTAAGACTGAGGATTATAAGCTAACCGATTTTAATCGTGCATTGTAGCAATAAATAGGATGAAGGTCATCAACAAAATGAATTTCTCTTGATATTTATTAAGCAAGAGACAGACATGATCGTCTCATACTCCGAAAGGGTGATTCTAAATTACCGTTGCACTGTTGTGCACAGACTTTCTAATTGATCTGGTACCGCTCTGGATAGACTCTAGCACTGGGGACTTTACCCACACGTAGTTCATTCTGAATACGCTCATAGTAATCTACTTGCAGCAAGTCGCCATGTACCTCCCTAAATAATTGTCGCAGAGAGCGATTAGGTATTCTCAGGCCAGATTCTATTTCCTCGGGCAGGAATATCACACCGTCTTCAAAGAACCACTCTGGAATATCTTCTTCTCCTTCGAACTGGTTCTGATTAGTGCGGATCTTAACTTCAGTAAACTGTTCCAGAGCGTCGTAATCAAACAAGTACACTCCTCCGAATACACCGACACCATAGTTTCTGGCATCGAGGTCCTTATTGAATATATTGGCAGCCATATTGTTTTTGATGCAGTGCCCAAGATTGATTATTGCGGCCTCGCTTTCAGCCTGCGATGAGTTTTCGAGGTAAACCGGCAAGGGGATCAATTTACTCTGTACGATAAGGTGTCTGAAAAATAGAGCTTCACCTTGCAGTGTCACACACTCACTCGCGTCGTTCAAAAGTTCTTGCAGTAGTGCATTGGTGAACCAAGCTCTTTCAAGTTTAACGCGATAGAAAATAATATTGTCCAGCATACTGCCTGTCCGATTAATAACGTGGACACGACCGTATTTTTCCAGCACAGAGGGAACTCCTTCAAACACTCCCCACTTATATTGCTCAGTAGGTGTATTACGAATAACTTTAAGATTGTAACCCGATTGAAGGGACTGGAAACCTATTGCAACAGTACCCTTAAAACCTATAGCAAAATCAAGCTTTCCATCAGTAGACAAAAGTTCTTCCTTCAATTCTTCCATTACTGCAACTTTACCAAAATGATTAAATCCGATTGTAGAATAGGCTAGACCCAGAGATCGTTTTGGTATAATACTGTGAAGAAATTCTGAAAGTTCATGATAGTATTCGTTGTTAACATGAAAGTTTGCCCGGGTTGTACTGAAAATATTGAAAGTGGCAGACTCTGACGTGAGAATCGCATCAACATAAATCCCTTTTTCATCATTCAGCAATGCGATGACAAGTGGTACCATTGACTGATTATCAAGTACAATTCTTCCGACGATGTAGGCACCCCGATTACGGTAGAACTCCCCTTTAATGACTTCGATTTTCTGAATTTTATATGTGCTGAATCTGTCATCCAGATCAACTTTAACTCGTTGTGCTGCCAACATTGCGTCCACCTTCAGTTCACGATACTGGACGTTGAATCCAGGGACACGGAGTATATTAATAAGAAGGTCAGTGGTGATTAATTCCGTTTGAAAAGTCTCGAACAGAAAGTTAGAAAAGTTTGTATTGGCCTTGCTTGGGGTATCGAAGGAATAGGCTACGGGGCTCCATTCTCCTAGGAAGAGCGACCTACGAACTGAATGAATATATGCCAGAGCGAGGTCCCCTTCATAACGGTTTCTAACAAGCTGACGATATTTCTCTTCAATTACTTCCCATAGTGCCTGATCTCTCGAAATAGGAGAGAAAGCATCCGCAAGCTTTTCCCCCAATTTGAACATACTGTCACTGTATAGAGACAGTCGTTTCCTGCTAATTGTCAGAGACACTTGGTATTCGCGAGTTTCAAATGCAGTCTTTGCTGATTCTGTTATCGTCTTGAAGCTGGAATAAAAAAGATCAAATTCGCAAAGAGCCCATTGCGCCAGAAGATCTATTTTTTTGCTGTCGGAGGCCTTTTCAATAAGACCTTTAAAGTGAGTGTTCTCTGTTTGGGTCATGTAGCTGATCATTATATATTTTCATTGTATATTTGCCTTAGAATTAAAGTAAATGTCAAAACGTTTTCATCTAGCAAGCTCAAAACGTGGTCATCGGTTTGTTCAAAAAGAGTTTAAAATTCTTCTCGATGCACTTCTCTTTAAATGACGAAAAAGGATTAAATCTGAATATTTGCGAAATAGTCAAAATTTTTTAAAATATTCCTTGACATGTGATTAAACATAGCATATATTCACTTTCAATAAGTACAATTTAGTACTATTTTCGATTCCTGGAGCAAACTGTTTCAGGAAAATACTAACCTCTAGCCAGAGAGTAAATATGATAAAAATGATAAAAAAACACTTGGGCCTCTGCTCGTTCATTTTTGCAGGCCTTGCGATGTTACTCACGCCTATGTCAGTATCGGCCTGGGAACCTCAAAAACCGGTTGAGTTTGTGATCATGGCCGGGGCGGGAGGAGGAGCCGACAAGATGGCGCGTCTGATGCAGATGCTCATTGAGAAAAAAGGGTGGTCCTCCATGCCACTTACTCCGATCAATAAGCCCGGTGGCTCTGGAGCCGAAGCCTTGGTGCATCTGAAAAACAGAGCAAATTCGGATCCCAACCACACCATCATGGTAACTCTGAACAGTTTCTATACGACGCCTCTAAGACAGCCTAAGCTTGGTGTCGATATCTCGACCTTCACCCCTGTTGCGCGTATGGCCGAGGACACCTTTTTATTGTGGGTCCACAAAGATACAGGGATTACTAACGTTGATCAGTTCGTGAGCGCGGCCAAGGCAAAGGGCAGTGACTGGATCATGGCTGGAACAGGATCGTTGCAGGAAGATCAGTTGCTGACCGACTTCCTGAATGCGGCATACGGTCTGAACATGAAGTACGTTCCCTATAAGGGTGGTGGTAAAGTGGCCAAGCAGCTCGCCGGAAAGCACGCCAACTCTACGGTTAACAACCCTTCCGAGCAGATGGGTTTCTACGAGGCTGGGATCACAGTTCCGCTCGCTGCCTTCACTGCGAAGCGATTGCCAATGTTCCCCAACGCACCAACCTTTAGCGAATTGGGCAAGGACTATGTATACTACATGCAGCGCAGCGTTGTCGGTGCTCCCGGCATGAGCTATGCGGCAGCGTCGTATTACCAGAGACTATTCAAGAAAGTCTTCGATTCTGATGAGTGGCAGGAATATCGCAAGAAAAAAAGCCTCATGGGGGATTTTATGACTGGTACTGAGTTACAGGACTACTGGCAGAAAGAGCGTGATATTCATGAAAACATCCTCAAGAAAATGGGTGCATTATAAGAATCATCTGGGAAAAAACTAGGATCAGAAAAGGTTCACGGGTATGGAGGCGTGCCGAAATAGTTGCAGCTATACTGATGGCAGTTTTACTCTAGATTACTTTTCTGGTTCCCCAGATGGGCGCGATCGGATTCCCCATATCGCTTTATTATGGATTCAAGTATGGGTGAGAAAGTAGCTCAATCATACTTGAATTTATATTCGATTTTAAAACAGAAGCATGTTGCGGGTCTAGTTGCAAATATAGTAAATATCCAGTTGATCCTGCCTGAGGTTAAAACCCTAAATAACCCATATTTACCGCTAATTAACAGCAAATCATAACTATTAATAAATAAGGACTAAATGAGAGGCCAACCTGCATCTAAAACAGCTACAGACACCTTAGCAAAAAAAAGTAAATCTGAAGATGTAATTTCCGGAGGACATCTGGTCGCAAAAGCTTTGAAAAACGAGGGAGTTGATACCATTTTCACACTCTGCGGCGGACACATTATCGATATCTACGACGGATGTCTCGACGAGGGGATACGCATTATTGATGTACGGCATGAACAGACGGCCGCACACGCTGCCGACGGCTATGCCAGGCAGACTGGCAAACTCGGCTGTGTTGTCACTACCGCCGGCCCTGGATGCACCAACGCCATGACTGGTATCGCTACGGCTTTTCGCTCAGAAAGTCCAATTCTTCATATCGGTGGTCAAAGTTCACTTGCACAGCATAAGATGGGGTCTCTACAGGACCTGCCACATGTGGATATTATGACCCCAATCACCAAGTTCGCAGCTGGTGTCATGTCCACGGAACGGGTGGCGGATATGATATCCATGGCTGCGCGTGAATGCTTTAATGGAGCTTACGGCCCAAGCTATCTTGAAATTCCTCGTGACGTACTTGACAGGGAAATTTCCATAGAAACAGCTGTTATTCCAGAACCAGGCTGCTACCGAGCTTCTGTCAAATCTGTTGGAGACCCTGTCGATGTCGAGAAACTTGCAGACATTCTGGTGAATGCCGAACGTCCGGCTATGCTGGTAGGCTCACAGGTGTACATGTCTCGCGGACATCAGGAAGCCATCGACCTAGCCCGCAAGCTGAACATAGCCCTTTATATGAATGGAGCGAGCCGTGGTATCCTGCCTCCTGGTGACCCACACTACTTTAATCGCACTCGTTCTAGTGCATTTAAGAAAGCTGATGTGATAGTCATTGTTGGTACCCCATTCGATTTCCGGATGGGATATGGCAAACGCATAAGCAAAGAAGCAACTCTTATTCAAATCGATCAAGACTACCGTACTGTAGGGAAGAACCGGGACATTGCGCTGGGATTGGTTGGTGACCCGGGAGCCATCCTTGCAGCAGTTCTTCAAGCCACGACAGGTGGAAAAAACAATGGTGCTAAAAGCCGTCAGTCTTGGTTAAATGTACTCAGAGAAGAGGAGGAAGAGAAAACGAAAAAACTCATGCCGATGTTCCTGTCGGACACCAATCCCATACACCCCTATCGACTTGCTTGGGAAATCAACGAGTTCCTTACGGATGACACCATCTACATAGGCGATGGAGGAGACATTGTAACCATTTCTGCTCAAGCCGTGCAACCACGTAAGCCAGGAAACTGGATGGACCCCGGAGCACTCGGATCTCTTGGTGTCGGAACTGGATTTGCAATGGCGGCAGGGCTTGCCCACCCGAAAAAAGAAGTGATTTGCCTCTATGGAGATGGTTCCTTTGGCATGACCGTTTTCGATATGGAAACTGCTAACCGGTTTGGTGCACCATACATTGCCGTCGTCGGCAACAACTCGCACATGAACCAAATCCGCTATGGCCAGATCACCAAGTATGGGGAGGAACGAGGTAATATAGGAAACAAACTCGGCGACGTACCCTTTGGGACGTTTGCCGAAATGCTCGGCGGCTATGGTGAGGAAGTCCGGGAGCCGAACAAAATCCAACCAGCCTTGCAACGCGCCCGCGAGTCGGTACGAACGTCTGGAAAATCGGCGGTTATCAACGTTTGGGTTGATCCGAATGAGTACGCACCGGGCACCAAGGCCCAGACCATGTATAAGTAATAGAGGGGTTGAGCAGTGATCACCTTTCTCAAGACAAAGACGACAAAATTGATCTGATAAGAAGAGGACTATGACAAAAGCTCTGGAAGGCGTCCGGATTCTGGACATGACTCATGTGCAATCTGGACCGACCTGCACTCAACTGCTCGCGTGGTTCGGTGCCGACGTGATCAAGGTGGAACGATCCGGTGTCGGAGACGCGACGCGCGGGCAGTTGTGCGACATCCCGGACGTGGACAGCCTCTACTTCACGATGCTAAACCATAACAAGCGCAGCCTCACGCTGAACACTAAGAATGCCAAGGGCAAGGAGATCTTTGCCAAGCTCATCAAGCATTGTGACGTGATGGTCGAAAACTTTGCTCCCGGTGCCATTGACCGCATGGGCTTTCCCTGGGAGAAGATTCAGGAAATCAACCCGCGCATGATCTACGCCTCGGTCAAGGGATTCGGACCCGGTCCCTTTGAAGACTGCAAGGTTTACGAGAACGTCGCCCAATGCACCGGAGGTGCGGCCTCCACCACGGGGGAGCTTGACGGTTTTCCGATGGTGACCGGTGCGCAGATCGCCGATTCCGGCACCGGGCTTAATTTGGCGCTGGGGATTGTCACTGCCCTTTTCCAACGTGAAAAAAGCGGACGGGGTCAACGTGTCACCTGCGCCATGCAGGACGGCGTGTTGAATCTCTGCCGGGTCAAGCTGCGCGACCAGCAACGCCTGGCACAAGGGCCATTGACGGAATACCCGCAATACCCGAACGGTGAATTTGGCGAGGCGACTCCTCGTGCAGGCAACGCTTCCGGGGGAGGCCAGCCCGGCTGGATCGTGAGATGCAAGGGTTGGGAGACCGACCCCGACGCCTACAGCTATGTGATCACGCAGGCCGCCATCTGGCCGCAATTGGCCAAGGTCATCGGTCGTGAAGACTGGATTGACGATCCCGAGTGGGCCACTCCGGAAGCACGCCTGCCCAAGCTCGACAAGGTCTTTGAGGAAATCGAGAAGTGGACTAAGACCAAGACCAAGTTCGAGGTCATGGAGATCCTCAACCCGCTCAACGTCCCCTGCGGACCGATCCTCAGCATGAAGGAACTCGCCGAGGAACCGTCGCTGAGGGCCACCGGCACCGTCGTCGAGGTCGATCACCCGGAGCGCGGCAAATACCTGACGGTCGGAAATCCGATCAAGCTCTCGGACTCGCCGACAGACGTCCAACGTTCACCGCTATTGGGTGAACATACGGATGAAGTCCTGACGGAGATTGGACTCAGCGGTGCCGAGATTGCAGCTGCTAAGGAGGAAAATGCGGTGTAACTTGCTCAGAAAAGGATGTGAATTTCTTCCATGCGATTGATCATCATGGGCCAGCAGGCCTTCGGCAAAGCCAGCTTGGAAGCAGTCTTGGAAAAAGGCAAGGACGAGGTTGTTGCCGTTTATTGTGCTCCAGACAAGGAGGGCAAGCCTTTGGATCCAATCAAGGAGTTCGCGCTGGAGCAAGGACTTCCGGTCGTCCAGCCGCCAAACTTCAAGGACAAGGAGGTTTTGGACAAGATGCGGGCGTTCAATGCCGATCTCTGCGTGATGGCCTTTGTGACCCTCTTCGTGCCCGAAGCAGCCCGTGACATTCCGACCCACGGCTCCATCTGCTTCCATCCGTCACTGTTGCCCAGGCACCGCGGCCCAAGCTCCATCAATTGGGCGCTTATCGGAGGCACCACCAAGACGGGGCTGACATTCTTTTGGCCGAACGACGGCCTTGACGAAGGCGAAATACTCTTGCAGAAGGAGGTTGTAGTTGGTCAGGACGACACGCTCGGTACCCTCTATTTCCAGAAAATCTTTCCTTTGGGAATCGAGGCCGCTTTGGAGGCGATTGACCTTGTGCGCTCCGGAAACCCGCCGCGTATCCGGCAGGACGAATCTCAGGCAACTTACGAATCTTGGTGCAAGCATGAGCATGCCGAGATTGACTGGTCCCAGCCGGTTGATGAGGTGTACAATCTGGTCCGGGGGACTAATCCGCAGCCGGGTGCATGGACTATTCACAATGGCGATGTGCTGAAAATTTTTGATTGCTCCAGAGTCGAGGTAACCAGGACACCCGGGGAAGTGGTACAGGTAACAGAGGCTGGTTTCACAGTAGCCGCCAATGGAGGCGGAATCCTGGTGCACCGAGTCCGTCCAGTCAACGACAAGAAAATATTGGCGGCTGAATTTGCATCAAAGAGTGGTCTTTCAGCTGGAGTTATTCTGGGAAACTGAACGACTAAACGTAATGGAATTTCTGCTGGAGGATTTGCGCATCAATCAATACGGATACCCTAGTCCGGAGCTTGATGGCCGCCCAAGGACAGTATGCTTCCAAATCTACGAATATTCAGGTTTAACTGTAACTGAGTACCAAGAAGCGACCGGCGGAAATAAGATCAATAAATATGATGTACTAACCTCTCCTTAGGCTTCGTGCTCCTCCATCTGTTCATGCCGCACGTCAATGATGCATACTCTTTCGTCAAGACATCAGTCTTAAACGTTGATTATGTGTCTGTCGCAGAATGTGAAGATAGAATCAATGCCTTGGTTCTTTAAAGCTTTTGAGACCACAGTTGCCCACCTTGAATGATATCTTCTGATCGGCTTTTTCCCCTAATATGTTAGGATGTTTCACTGTTAGTTCCTGGGAAGAAACGCCTTTTCAGGGGCTTGACAGCCGGCAGGATCAACAGGATGATTGCGATAATCGTGATCGGACCTGCAATGGGCCTGGTGAAAAAAACAGAGAAATCCCCGTCTGATATAAGTAGAGACTGGCGTAGCGCCGGCTCTGCAATGGGTCCTAACACTACGGCCAGCACTACCGGGGCGAGTGGATAGTCCAGCTTGCGGAGCAGGTAAGCCCCCACTCCAAAGATCAGCATGAGCCATATATCATGCATGTCCTGAGTGGGTGCGTAACCACCGACGAGGCTAAGGACAAAGATGATCGGAGCCAGAATAGTGAAAGGCATTTTCAAGAACCATAAGAACATAGGGATAAATGCCACATTGATCAAGAGTGCAAAAAGATTTGCAACATAAAGAGAACCGATCAATCCCCAGACGAACTCCTTTTGCTCGACGAACAGAAGCGGTCCCGGTGTCAACCCCCAAATGACCATCCCCCCTAAAAGGATCGCCGTGGTGGGAGAACCCGGAATGCCGAGGGTGAGCATGGGCAACAGGGCTCCGGTCGAAGCAGCGTTGTTGGCGGACTCCGGTGCCACCACTCCAGCGACTTCTCCCTTGCCGAATTTATCTGGTTCCTTGGCTGTCATTTTAGCTACTCCATAGGCCATGAGCGAACCCGGAGTCGCACCGGCAGCTGGCAGAATGCCGACAAAGAACCCCAGCAGGGATCCTGTTGTCCATGCGACCCACGTGCGCCTCATGTCACGTAAACTGTCCAGAATACCGCTCATGGAAATTACCGCTTGAGACATGGCGCTGTCCCCCCGGTTACTCTCGATCGTCCACAACATTTCACCGATTCCGTAGATGCCAATCGCCAATACAAGAAAATTGATTCCATGCATAAACCCTATGATATCGAAAAACACGAGCCTTGGCTCTCCCGACATGATATCAAGTCCCACTGCACTGAAAACTAAGCCGATGCAAATAGAAAATATGGTCTTTGGGATATCATCGCCGCTGAGGCCTACAAAAGTGGCAAATGCCAGGAGCATCAGCGCGAAGATCTCTTGGTCTCCAAAGTCCAGGGCAATCTGAGCAAGCATGGGAGCGAAACCGGTGAAAAGCAACACGGAGATGGTGCCTCCAATGAAGGAAGCCATCGCTGCGGTAATCAGTGCTTTATCCGCCTTCCCCTTAAGAGCCAGAGGTCGGCCGTCAAAGGTTGTGGCCACCGCTGTGGAAGCACCTGGAATTCCAAGCATGATTGAGCTGATCGCTCCCCCATACATTGCTCCATAATAAAGTGCTGCAAGGAAGATGATCGCACTCGTCGGGGGAACCAGAAAAGTCATCGGGAGTAATATTGCCACGCCATTCACAGATCCCAAACCAGGCATGGCCCCAATAAACAAACCAATTATTACCCCGATTATTATAACAATGAGGTTGATTGGTTGAAAGGCGATGACTAAACCATCCAGAAGCAGTGCTATTGTTTCCATTTCCTCGTTATTTAATGTTTATTCTGTTAAATTAAATCAAATCTATAAAGTTTGAATAACTAAGCCCAGTGGATTATTTCACGAACAACGAAAATACTAAAGAAAAAACCTGTACAGCGGGAAGAAAAGAGGTTCCAAATACCCCTTGGGCAAAACAATTCTCAGGGCAATGTCGAAGAAGAAGAAGATTACGACCGGAGCAAGAAGTGCGACCAAAATCGTGGTAATCCAAGAATGGCCACCCAAATACCTGAGATAAAACAACAGAAACAACGGAATGCTCCCATACATCCCTATAATATGAACCAAACCAATCATCACTGTTAACGCACCACCAACCAAAATAAACATCCTTAATGCATAGGCATCCATGAATGATTCTTGCGAATTGGATGGCGGTGTTGCACGACGGTACCAATTAACCATCGTACACAGGCAGCAGACCAACATTATGGCCGAAAGCCAGAAAGAAAACGCGCCTCCTCCCGGCCCTTCATTTGGAATCCAGCCAACCGGCAATTCGGCACTCTTCCACATTAGATAAACCGAGAGAACTGCCATCAGGATTGCTCCAATTATTTCGGCACGCCTCATACCATTGAACCTTTCTGATCTATCTGCGTGTTGAGATGCGAAATTTGTTTCATTAGCATTGAGAACTGGCCAGCTTAGTTATATAGGACTTGGCGTGATGTGCGCCCTCAACCTCACTTTCGTCCTTGAGCTCTTCAAAAGCGACTTCGTCAGCAAAATGTTCAATGTTGTTTATTTTTGCATCTTTCATAACAACTCCTTTTGGAATCGTAATTTACATTACTCAAAACCTGTGCACCTGTTTTCATTGGAACCAACATATCCAGAATAGAGCCTCTTGAAAGGCAAATTCAAATGAATACCGGATTTAATAGGGTAGTCTGCCATGTACAGGAAAAGATAGCAATAAATATTTCGATCTGATGTTTATAGTTCAGAACCAAATTTTACAAGTATATTGAATTTGAAGAACTTTTAAAGAATCACGATATAGGGCTTGTTTGCAATTTTACTTTTAAGTATTCATGATTTATTTTTCAACCATTCATTGCCTGCAGAATAACTTTTTTCATGGCTTCCGAATGCACATCGTCTTTATTTCTAAAGTTGATCCAACTTAACCCTTTTTTCCATTGCTCAGGTTGATGAGCTAAATCCCTCTCCCTGCTTTTTATATTCTTCTCGAGGAGGACTAAAAATATCCAACACGGTCGCTCCTACCTCAGCGGTTCGAATTCCGTGTGTTACTCCACCTGGAGTTGACCAAAAATCACCGGCCTTCATTGTCACCTCCTCACCACCTTGAATCCGCACACATTCTCCTTCAAGTAAAACTCCCCACTGTTCCTCCGGGTGACTATGAACCGTACCCGACGAATTTGGTTCAAGCTTTACTACTGAGAGCATCACATTCTCTCCGCTGAAAATTCTAGTTGTGATTCCTTCCGTCAATTTTCGAAATATTCCCTGGGTTTCGTCTCCTATCGAAAACGACCAGGGTGCCTGTTTCAGATCTTTTGCAACTGTCATGATAAATTACCTCCTTTTATGAATCTAAGGCCCTGAGTGGGGTGCAGAACATGAACATTGATTTGCTCAACGATATACTTTTAGTTATTTTTGGTTACTCTATTTATGAGTATGTAATACAAACTTTCAATTTATTTCATCATCAATTGTTGAAATAATTTCATCAATTTCAGCTAGTGGATTTGCGGCAACAGATCTCAACCAAGTCTTATCCTCAAGCATACAGCTTGAAAACATTCCCTCAGGTAGGCGCTTATGTAATTCCTCAGTCCTGCATTTTAGCGGACGAAAGACAGTTACACCTGTTGTGGGCATTCCCCAAAGAGCTATCCCTTTATTGTTGTTCAGATTTTCAGCGAGTTTTGCAGCCATCAACATTGTGCGGTCGATACGCTCAACAAGGCCGTCTCTTCCCCATGCAATCAAGGTTGCTAATAATGGTATCGCGGCTGCTCCGCGTGAACCCTGAACCCCAATATTAGGCGAAGTTAAATAACCGCCGCCAAAGCTTATTGCCGAATTAGCTTTTTTTGGATTACGAAACATGACCAGTGCAGAATCCTTAGGCTGAAAAAACCATTTATGTGCAGAAACGGCGACAGAGTCAGCTTTCTCGATGCCTTCCAGCAAATGCGCATGAGACGGGCTCAAACACAAAGGGCCGGCCCACGCTGCATCAACATGAGTCCACTTTGCTTGTCCTGCCAGCTTCAGGGGGTCAATTGAACCTGTTGAAGTTGTTCCGGCAGTTAGAACCAGACACGCATCTGAAATATTTTTAAGTTGTTCAGCATCAATTTGCCCTTTGGAATTTGTTGGTATTTCTTCATAGGATAAACCGAGTATCCGGGCTGACTTTTTGATACTCAGATGAGAAGCTTTTGAAGCAACCACCCTTTTTATGCCAGCAGCATCTCTCGCCGCCCAAAGAGAAGTCAGATTGGCAAGTGTTGAACCTGAACACAGATGACCACCATTCATACCAAAGAATGGAGTTAACCAGTCAATTACCAACTTCTCTGCTTCAAGCGCAAATGGAGCCGTAGCAGGGTGAAGTAAATTTTGATTTAGGCTCGCATTCCAAAGTGCTGCAACCCATGTAATCCAGGGTGTAGGAGGATCCATGTGCGCTAATGCATCACTTCTATCTAAACGGGCTGCCCTTCCAAGTACATGAGGTGCGAGAAGATCCATGGTCTCCAATTCACCAATACCTGATATGGGACATTTTTTTGGTAAATTTTCAGCTTCAAAAGATACTTGTTGCAGCAATTTTACCGCATGTTCCAAACCTTCGTTTGCAGAAAAACTTTGATCTTTATTACTTCTCATCTGAACACTATATGAAATCTATAAATAGCTTAAATAGCTTTACTAAGAAATGCCGGCTGCTAAATTACTTGATATTTAGAGAATTGATTAATATCAAATTGTACTGAGTTTGGATTCCCTTTGCGAACCTCAAAAGTCCCATTTTTCAAATCCATCACAATAGTCGCCAGTGTACCGGTATCCCCCATATTTTTTTCTAAATAAGGTACGTACTTCGAAAGAATAGGATGCTCTCCCTGAGTGTCAGATAAAATATTTTTCATACTAACAATAGATTGCTCATTTTCTCTCAATTGTTCATGAGACCGATTATATCTGTGAAGGGAATTCTCAAAGGCATTTTCATCTACAGAAACTCCTTCAATATAGATGAAATGATTTGTATGAACATAAAAATCATTTTGAATATTAAAAAGTTTCCATGCTTGACCGCCATACTCAACGTTTATTGAGTTGTCTGAGTTTAGAATGATGAGATTACTTGAAGTGCCTTTAGTAAATTTTTTTACTGTACTGATTACTTCTTCAAATGTTTGGCATTCTAAAATACAACGCATAATAATATGTATTGGCACTCCTTTTAAATTCCTGTCTAAAGTCCTCAAAATGTTCAATGTAGTGCCAATTCCGTAGTTATTCATGCCAATTTTACCACAAACGCCTGCCTCTGTTAATTGGAGAATCTTTAATCCGTTTGGTTTAGTTATTTCGATCACAACTGAGTTATCTTCCAGCTTGCTTGACCAATCCCAGTTTTGAGCTAATATCCCCTTTTTAGGAAAAGCAATTGCGGTACACTCATTGTAATTTGGAGATAACAAAAGCTCTGTCCTTGCATTCATAGCAAATAAAAACTCAGGCTTGATTTTCGCCGCACTTGCCATGTGTTCAATTTCTACTAACAAATGAGGGCAAAACTTTTCCAAGAGAGATTTAATATTCAAAACCGCATTTGAAAGCTGCTGAGAAGACATTTTTTCCAAAATGTAGGCTATATAAAATTCACTATTCTTATAAATTTCATCCTTCAAAAGTGTGCCTGTTTGAAAGCCAATTTCTTCAGGTGTTCCTTCGACTGAAATTTTGCGAAAATGAACAGACATGCTAATTCTTTTTATAAGATTTGCTAAAATAAAAAATGGAGAAACAGACACTAACTAAGCCGTTTCTGGAGGAGTAATGCCAGTCTTGTTGCGGCCCACAGGGAATAAACTCAGTTGTCAACAAAAAACTGCGCTGCGGGCCGACAACTCCGAGCCTTTGTTAGGCTCTTTCCCACCATACAGCATACAAGACCTACACGGTCGGAGTACGGCTTAACCGAATTCGGTTGATCTTGCCGTTTCAGTAGAAGGGTAATGCCCAGATAAATCAGATAAGCCACTCCTGCATATTTTAATCCCATGAAGGCAATCGCTGATGTTGCCAGTATCGCAGAAAGTCCCGCTGCGGCAAAAACAATATGTACTATACAACCTGTAGCAATTCCAAGTGCCGCCGCCATACCTGCCGAAACACCCTGGGTTGAACTTCGCCCGATGACATAAAGCATATCCACACCAGGCGTGATATTCAATAGGAGACCTGAAAGAATGAAAAGTGCGAAATCATTTATACTCAAGATGTCTATCTCCTAGAGAAGCTAACGTCTCAAGTTTGAAAAGGATGAATGTCTAGATCCTTAAATACAGAAAAATGTTTAAGATTTCCAGTGTGTAAAGACAGTTGATGTGAGATTGCTGTTGAAGCGATCAAAGCATCAGCTAATTTCATGGAATGGCTCAAAAAATATTGCTCTACATAATACATTGCTTTTGTCGAAATCACTTCATCAATTTGTAATATCTTTACTTTCCATAATTTTAACGCAGTCTTCAACGCCTTCAATTCTTCCTTATTTTTCAGCCCCTGTACCAGTTCCATGTAAGTTACTACTGAAATTAAAAAGCCTTTATTTGAATCCAACAGTTCAACGGCTTTGGGATGATCTAGCATATACCAAATAATAACATCTGTATCAACGATCATATCCCCTTCCTTTTCTTAACTCATCTATATAAGCATTGACATCTTCACTTTCCTTATGCTCTTTCCATATTCCCCGTAAAGGATTGATTGTATAATCGTTTTCAACTTCAGAATATATAGGAACTAATTTAGCATGGGGTTTCCCTCTATAAGTAATAACGACTTCTTCTCCTCTAGAAATACTTTCTAGTAATTCTTTAGTATGGAATCTCAAATCTTTTGCTGTTGCTTGCATAGCTCACTCCTTTTCAATTAAGTTTATATTGATTAGTGTAAACTTGCATCGAATATGAGTCAAGCAGCTTTTTCAAATCAATTGTTAAGATATGCGAAAAACAGTACTTGAAGATGGCGGTGTACAAAGTGGATTTTCTGAGCAGATTACGAGACCGTTCCCCGCCGTTTTTAGCACAAAACTTAGCAGCAAGTACGGAAACACTCAACTTGAAAAAGGCGATGAAATGCTCGGAAAAGAAGTCAGGTGCAACGAATTGTTAGTTTCGTTCACTGAGGGCAAGCCTGATGCCTAAGCCAATGAACAAACTCCCCATCACCTTCTTTAGCCCTGTATTGAGCTTGTGATTACCAATTATTTTTTGGCTTATTGATGCGGAAAACCAAGCGACAAACAAGTTACAAAACGCTCCATTGATGCTGAAAATTATCCCCAGTACGACAAATGTGAATGTCTTATTTGAGCTTGAAACATCAATAAACTGAGGAAGAAAAGCCAGAAAGAATAAAGCGATCTTCGGATTGAATGTATTGATCAAAACTCCTTGTCTATAAATTTTCAACAATCCATCGCGGGAGGAGTACGGCTTAACGGAATCCGGTTGATCTTGCCGTTTCAGTAGAAGGGTAATGCCCAAATAAATCAGATAAGCGGCTCCCGCATATTTTAATCCCATGAAGGCAATCGCTGATGTTGCCAGTATCGCAGAAAGTCCCGCTGCGGCAAAAACAATATGTACTATACAACCTGTAGTAATTCCAAGTGCCGCCGCCATACCTGCCGAAACACCCTGGGTTGAGCTACGCCCGATGACGTAAAGCATATCCACACCAGGCGTGATATTCAATAGGAGACCTGAAAAAATAAAAAGCGCGAAATCATGTATACTAAACATTTCTACCTCCTAGAGATGCTAACGCAGAGTTCACCGGCGAAGCTTTGCTGCGTCCTTTGCATGCGCTTGTTATAAGGCATTAAATCCATACATCATTTTCCGCGGTAAGTTCGCCACCTTTATCCCCAGTATTCTTTACTCCACGTGGCTCAATTAAAAGCATTTTGACTTCTTCTTCAGCATAAGGTTTATGTTCGATACCTTTGGGTACAACAAACATTTCCCCATCCGATAGTTCTACTTGACCATCTCTAAAATCTATACGCAGTTTTCCTTCCAAAACTATGAATGTTTCATCCGTGTCTTCGTGATCATGCCATACGAAATCACCTTTTATTTTTACAATCTTGAACTGATAGTCATTCATCTCTGCAATAACTTTAGGTGTCCATTGCTCGTCAAAGAGAGAAAGCTTTTCTTTAAAATTTAATGCCTGGTATTTCATGATTCTCCAATTGCCTTATAACGCTTTGTGTAAGTTGATTTTAACACGGAACGAAGTGGAGTGTTAAAATTCAGCTTGACACGATTGTTATGCTTTTGATAATATTATTGTACGTAAATATTGTACAAGTTATTTTTGGATACCAAAATGCAAACTATAAATATAAGTGACTTTAGAGCAAACCTTTTAAGATATCTAGAAATTGCCAACTCTGGTGAACAAATTTCTATAACATCTAATAATAGGCTATTGGCTACAGTTACCCCACCAATTGACCAACAAGAACTTGCTAAAAAACAACTGAAAGCACTTGCTTCAACTGCAAAAATTTATGATGTTACAAGCCCAACTAATTCTGAATGGGATGCATTAACATGATATTGATGGATACATGTGCAATTATCTGGGATGCCCTTGAAGCATCAAAGCTGTCAGACAAAGCTTTTTCTGCAATTGAAAAAGCAGACGAACATAATGCACTCATTATTTCCGATATTTCAATTTGGGAAATATCGATGTTGATAAAAAAGAAAAGACTTAAAGTTGATTCAACTGCAACAGCCTTTTTAAACCTATTCCTTCAATCTAGAAATGTTTCTGTTCAATCAATTTCTCCTGAAATTGCCGAGTTATCAGTTAATTTTGATCATAATATCAACAATGATCCTGTTGACCGAATAATAGCGGCTACTTCTATCATCTGTAATGCACAACTTGTAACAGCGGATCAAAATCTTCTTACAAGCAAACTACTTGATACTATTTGGTAAGCATAACGTCGCATTAACCGGTCGCAAAAGGGTAGCAAAGCAACGCTTTTGACGGTCGGGTTGAATGCCTGGTTAGGTGTTTTTCCTCATATTTTGAATAATGCTTATCGTCATTCTTTTCCCGTATAAAAGAGTACTTTGGCCTCCAAGAATATACGTAAATCGGAGTTTGGTAGATATCTTTAAGCCTGATGACTTTTGTAGGTTGACACGATGGTAAAGCGAATGTGTTACTGACAATGAGAATCTCATTTGATAGTTCGCGTTTCAGTTTTTCATGAAGAGCAACCATACCTCCAGGGAAAAGATAACAGAATAGAATAGAAGCATTGCTGAGTTCAGCCTTCTTGAAATCTTTGCGATAAAGCGTAAGGTTATTCAGACGTAAGCTGTATTTCAGAATTATTGAGACCAACCATGGAAACCATGACAGCTCGTAGCCTATCACTTGTTGACGCGGGTACTTACGGGCCAGAGCGATAACGAGCGTTCCCCAACCAGAACCCAGATCAATTAAAGGACCATTTGCAGGCCTATCTATTGAAGCAAGCATGGCTTGACAAGCCTTGCCTGAGCTCATCATGGGAGAAATACCAGTTTGCAGCGTGGTCCAAACAATGGACATGCCCGCCAAAAGAACGAAAACAAGAAGCATTAGATTAAGAAGAACCATGTTAACGATGATCTAAGACTTGTCGAAATTTCATTATTTTTATTTTCACCTAACGCTTCGCATCAGCGGTCGACAAAGCGCGTAGCGGTTTGGCGATCCGGCTGCATGCGCTTGTTATGTTTTGTGTAATTTCTTTGCTGCAACAAAATAGCTAGATGCTCCTTTGAATATTTCTTCGGACTCAATGGCCTCGAATTCCCCTTTTGCTAACAAAATGTCTATGTCACTACTTTTTATTCTTCTAATTGGAATGGGAATTACTCCAAACTTACACAATATCCGAACCAGCTGTATCTGGAGATTAACTAAAAATGACATCTTTTGCCCTAAGCAAGGCGTTACAGAAATAAATATGCCGTCAGGCTTTAACAGGTCATTTATTCGATACACAACATTTTGCGGATTGGGTACTGTGTGCAACATGTTGAAAGCTAGAATCACATCAAATGATTCATTTTGAAATTTATCTTCAAATAAGTCCGCCTTTTCGAAGTGTACATTATCAATTTTACTAACAACTGCTTTCTCTTTTGCTATCCGAATCATCTCAGATGAGATATCGATACCTTGTATTTCTTTCACCTGACTGGAAAACTCACAGGATGCTGTGCCGGTTCCGCATCCATAATCCATAACGATATAACTATCTTTGAGGTGCTTTTTGGTGTTCTCCCTTGCCTTTTTATGGATGTATTCAAAACGCTTTTCTGTCTTGTCATAATTTTTTGAAGCCTTATTCCAAAAATCTTCCGACTTATTCATTGTTTATAGCTCCTTGAAAAACATAACGCCTAAATAAGCGGCGGCTGTAAGCCGTCGCGCTTGATTGCCTTGTTATGCATGATTATATATTACGGGCATATGTCCCTTCCATTTCAGCCAAGTACTTTCATCTAATATTAGTTCGGCCATGAAACTACCAACATTGATTCTGCTTGTTGCTCCAGAATCAAAAATTGCATTTCTAACGGGAGAGGGATAAACGTCATATTCTGTGATTTCTGTTTCGTCTGTCAGTGCGTCAGGTCGAACAGCGACCCATTCAATAGTTTTATTATTTTGCCCGATCTTAGTGCGTAAGAAGTCTGCTGCTTTTTCATTATCTAGGTGTGGAGGTAACAAGGCCCTTAATATGGCAACAACTATACGCTGGCTGAGTGGTGGTTTCTCGGGGATATCTCGATTACTGTTCCCTGTAGTATTCATTAGTATTACTTTTGTTGGTCTGTCAGCGTTATTGGATTGAATTGCGCTACATATGCATTCAATAGTTTCTGTTACAAGCAAGCGAGGCATTCCGAACATGCCTTTAAAAGTAAGGTTATGACCGAGGCAAGAAACAACAGCGCCGCAGCCTTTTACATATCTCTTCATTTCTTCACTACTTAATTCATGAACAGAGGATTGTATTTTTAATAAGTTAGGATTTTCAGGCAGGGAGTCGAGTGACCGCACAATTGCATTAACTTCAACTCCTTGACTCAGTAGTTTATCGACTACGAGCCGTCCTGTTGCGCCACTTGCTCCTACAACTAAAACTTTCAAAAAATCTCCTTTTAAAAATGACTGTTCAAATTTATGGTGCATAACGTCGCCATAAACGGCCGAGCGTAGCGAGGTCCAGGCCACAAAGTGGCCGTTGTTTAATGGCCTTGTTATACATGGGCTAGATATGCGCTCCCATGCTTAGGCGCTCTTCAATGGAAAAGCCCAATGAGTTATAGAAAGCTGCAACTTCTGTATTTGTAGTTCTAATTTGAAGATTAACTTTAACACAACCAATCTCCTTTATGAATTTTATAGCGAGTTTTACAAGGGCCGCGCCTGTACCATTGCGGCGATATTTTGGTAATACTCCAACAGCATATAACCATCCACGATGACCATCATAACCTGCCATACAAGCACCGACTAGACGACCATAACTTTCGGCGACAAATATTAAATCATCTACTGCCAGCTTTGCATTAATAACAAGTGATGGTTCGTTATGTGGAGGATCATCAGGAAATATTTCATTCCAAAGTTCAATCAACCCATCCCGATCAGTGATTTCATATTTCCGAATTTTCATGATTTATTCAAAATGTATAACGTCCTGATGAATTGCCAGAGGGGGAAACTCAAGAGTTTTGTCGAAGCTAAAACGTTCTAAATACCGATAAACAGAGGGCTGAGATGCACCCCCTCTGGTCAATTCAATTAGCTTGTTCGCAAATTTTATATTTCTTTCTCATTTCTTTAAAATGGCCTTTTGGCCTTCAAAAAGAATGTTCAAAGGCCCGTATTTGGCCTATATTTTTAAAGATGATAAATTATATCAGTTGATTCTAGGCATAAATCTGATCCGACCCGATTTGTGATTTGTATTAGCAGCCAAACCGATGGTGATGTGTGAGACCGATGAATTGGTTTGTATTTGCCTCAGAAGAAGTTTCATTGAACAGACTCTTCCCTGGAGTCTCCATTACGACGACAGAACCTCCTCCAGGAACGTATTTTACATGGTCCAAATAGACATGGGAGGCTGTCCGAGAATTCATCATGGAATAGTAGGGTGGAACGCCGGATGGCCGGACCCGTCCCACCAAAAGCCTGATATTTCGTATAAAATGAAAGATTTCGGATTGAAATCGGTGGCTCACTGTGTCCTCTTATGGAGGGTCATCTTTCCTTAGGTGGTAATACACTTTCCAACTCTACCTTATTCAACAGCACGTTCGCAGCAGTCTGAATATGAATTTCGGCTGAGGGAAGTAAAGGCAAACTGGTGATGTGCTTTTGTTGGACGAGCAGCTCGATTTCCGTGCATCCCAAAATACACGCTTCTGCCCCTTGTGCTTCAAGCTCACGAATCGCTTTTACCATTTTCGTTCTCGATTCATCTCGAAACACATTGTACGATAATTCTTGGTGGATAATCTCATAAATTTCTTCTTGAACCCGCTCCTCTTCCGGGACTAAAGTTGTGATACCATGGCGTAATAAACGTGACTTCAAGTAATCCTCTTCCATGGTCGGTTTCGTCCCAATCAATCCTACTTTTGAAAACCCTTGTTTTTTCGATTGAAAGGCACAACAGTCGGCAATGTGCAAAATTTTTAGTTTTGGAAACTCTCTTTCGACTGCTGGTACACAGATATGACCCGTGTTGGAGGCAATCACCAAAATGTCACAACCTGCCGCCACAAGCTGACGAATTCCGCTGAGGAGATGTGTTTCAACGTTGGCAAACGACTTCAAGGTAAGGTAATGAACGTACTCATCACAATCAACGGAAACCATGACAATGGACGGATTAGGAGACATGAGATGGTAGCTGGGAGTATTCGCGAGAACTATCTCGTTGATGCCTTTGAAGTAATCTAAACCCGAGACATAGGAGATTCCTGTTAAAATGCCAAGAGTGGGAACTCCTCGCCTAGTGGAGGCAGAGGTTGGAATTTGTCTTTTTTGAGTCATCAATTTTCATTCCTGTTTAGGTCCTTGTCTGTGAGCTTCCGGAAAGTGAGAGGAGTCCGTTTGTTTTTCGTCTCCTTTCGGTCGCTAAGTTTTGGCCTAAATTACATCAAAGCAACCTTCGATTCAAGAATTTTCTTGCCTAAAAAATGTTTTCTTTTTCTTTTTGATCTTCGCTGCAACTCTGTGAATGGAATGACTCTTTTTTGTGCATGCGAACGACAAGCTGAACTTTCCGACCGTTTATTTAAGTCGAAAAGCTTTGCATAATTTTGACTTTATTTTGAAACTCAAATCGGCGATATACCGGATAAGTTCTAGCGTCTTGTTCGCAATTTACTTGGTCCGACCTCCGATTCTCTTGGTCGGACCTCCGATTCTGTTTCAAGAAGTTTGCTGCTCGACCTGCTTTCGTAAGCGTTCAAAGAGGTCAATTCCAAACTGACGAAAAACATCGATCATGTCAACAAACACCCAGTTCTCCCCGATCCGATCGCCTTCTCTAAGCCAAATGTCTATCCCATTAAAGGCGATCTGATTGCCTGTTGCCGGACAGTCTAGATACTGGCCGGTATGGGTGGCTAACACGCCCGGAAAGCTGGAGGCGCCCATAATGTGACCTTCTGCAAACAGAGAGTCCAAATCTTGCACCTGGCGATCAGGAAAGGCATGCAGCCAATGTTTCTGATGAAAATCCTCAAACTCTTTGAGACTGCGACAACTACCGATGCCAGAGGGACCATACCACTGCAATTGAGGATGAAAGAACTGGGCCATACCCATGCTCTCCAGTTCTGACTCGTCGAATTGATTCAGACCATCGTAGATCATAGACCTAATGAGTTGTAGGCTTTGCTCTGATTCCTGTTCATCTTGAGTTCCCAACAGGAGACCGTTACTGGTTCGTGGAGGTAGCCACAACCCAACCGCGCCCCGATCAGGTGGCAAGATTGGAAAACCAGCTTGTTGCATAACATCCGGCACATCGAGCAATAGGTGAATTTCAACAATCTGACCTTCATCCATTCGACAGAATTCGCTCCAGCGGATCTGTACTTCTTTTCCGGTGGCTGGAATCGTGAGCCAGTCTTGTTGAAACGACCCTGTAAAATGGCCTAGACCGCAAACCCACTCCCGCCCGTCGAATTGTCCGTTGACCCGACCGTTGGACGATCCACCAAAGAAGATCGTGCTCTGCCGTTTAATATCAGGGAACGAATGCAAGAGCGGCTGCCAAAATGTTGAATTGACTGCATCGATTCCCTGTTGTTGATTGATAGGGTGGGGGCCCATCCAGGAGATGTCCTTAGCGACATAAACTCGCATAATATTTGCAATATTATCAGCTTTAGAGCTATTCAACTCCTGCCAAAAATCCCATACAATTTTTTTGTTTTTCTGCGTCAGTTCAGTTGTCATTATTATTTTCCAGGCAAAATTTTTATTAATTTCTGATCTTTACTGCAACTCTATGAATGAAAGAGTTCTTTTTTTTGCGTTGCGAACTTATTATTATCAGGTAAAATTGCCTTATAATACGATATTATTGGTTAAATCAGGCATGTTTTCCTGAATAAGCGTTTATTTCACGTTAAATCAGGTAAACTTGCCTGATAGTACCTGCATCAGCAGTTAAATCAGGCAAATTTTACCAATATGTTGATATTAACAGAACAATAGTACATACTCGCACTATGAGCGGCTCATTTAACTGGAATTAAATTTTTATGTCAACAAATAATTCAAAAAAAACACTGGTGGAAGAAATCCGTGATTTGATGAGACGTGAACATTATTCCATCAATACTGAGCGCACCTATTGTGATTGGGTTCGGCAGTTTGTGAAATTTCATCGATTGCAAACTCGGGAGTCCCTATATGTTGAGTCAGAAAAGAAGGTTGAGGAATTTCTGACTTATTTGGCAACCGAAAGAAATGTTGCGGCATCAACACAGAATCAATCCTTCAACGCCTTGGTATTTCTCTATAAACGGGTACTTAAATCTCCATTGGAAAATATAAAAGCCGCTCGTTCACGTAAAGGTGCGGGGATTCCGGTTGTCTTGACTCGTGAGGAAGTGAAACAAGTCTTGTCTTTGTTAAATGGAGTCCCGGAACTGGTGGTCAAATTATTGTACGGTTGCGGTTTGCGGATAACCGAGTCAGTGCGTTTGCGAGTGCAAAATATTGATTACGGCTACAGGCAGGTAACGATACGCGACGGCAAGGGGCTGAAAGAACGCGTTACTCCGTTTCCTGCAAATATGGAATCTTTGCTTCACCATCATTTGGAGAGGGTGAAGGCAATTCATAAACATGATTTGGAACAAGGATATGGTACCGTTTTTTTGCCTCACGCATTGGCCCGCAAGTATCCAAACGCTGAACGAGAGTGGAATTGGCAATATGTCTTTCCCGGTCGGGGGCTCTCAAAAGACCCTCGTAGTGGAATAATACGCCGTCATCATCTGGATCAATCGGCGATCAACAGAGCAATAAAGCAGGCTGTCCGTAAAACTGAAATTACCAAAAAAGTGAGCGCGCATACATTCCGGCATAGTTTCGCTACACATTTGCTACAGCGTGGAACAGATATTCGCACTATTCAGTCATTGTTGGGTCACAAGGATCTGGAAACAACCATGATATATACTCATGTGTTGAAGCAGGGCGGAGAAGGTGTCGTGAGTCCATTGGACGATTTATGATTAGTTGCCATTTCAAGGAAAAATGTAGAGTGTTTTTCTTGGCTTTATGCTTGATCTATAATAAAATTATCCTCATCACTCTTTGTATTTACAAACATAAACAGAATTGATGAAGCAGTAAAAAGTCCAAATGGTACACTTGCTTGTCATTCCCCCGAAAACGGGAATCTGTTCCCCGATCGAGTCGAGGACAAGCATTTCAGATACTTACAAGTTCCTGGATTCCTGCTTTCGCGGGAATGACAACTTCTTACGGAACAAACAGAATTAGACTATGTCGATATTTTTTCAATCCATAAAATTATAAAAAACTGACCTGATGTTCCAGTACCGTCCAGAGCGAATTATCATCGACCAAGCAGTTGCGGCAGAACCTCTAACCGTGCAAATTTGCGAACGCTTTCCAGAAGTTCCGCAGCAGGTTGTGGAAAATTTCGCCTGGCATCAGGACGAATCCGGAACTGACCCTCTGCGGAATCCGCTCACGCAGGGGAAGAAGACCCTGCATCTTAAATATTTTAAAGGTACATCAATTAAGGCTTGTCCGGGATTTTCGAATGAGCTAGTCTGCTGCAATTATTTTACTCTGGATTTAATAGAAAACTGTCCATTTGAATGCACATACTGTATTCTACAAGCATTCCTGAACAAACCGGTTATTACGGTTCACGCAAATCTGGAAGAAATTCTGGAACAAGTCCGGCAGCGTACTGCCGCGCAACCTGACACTTTGTTTCGTGTTGGAACAGGAGAGCATTCTGACAGTCTGGCGCTCGACAATATCCTGGGCATCAAGGCGCATGTGATCCGTTTCTTCGCGAAACTGCCTAATGCTTTGCTTGAACTTAAAACAAAGTCGAAGCATGTTGAACATTTGCTCGATCTTCCGCACGGCGGCAAAACCGTAATTTCGTGGTCGGTAAATCCGGAAGCCATTGTTGAACAGGAAGAACACAAAACAGCGCGGCTGCATGAACGACTTGAAGCGGCCAGAATGGCTTCTGCGGCAGGATATAAAGTCGCTTTTCATTTTGATCCCATGATCAACTATCCGGATTGGGAAAAAGGTTATCAGGAGTTGGTTGAGCAAATATTTGACGCTGTTCCTCCGGACAGAATTGCCTGGATCAGTTTGGGTGCATTACGTTATATTCCTTCGCTGAAATCCGTTGTGGATGAGCGCTTCCCAAACAGCCGCGTTTTTCTGGGTGAGTTTGTTCCTGGAGAAGATGGAAAAATGAGATATTTAAAAAAAATCCGCCAGCGACTTTTCCGGAATGTTCAACAGAAAGTTGAAAAATTGGCGCCACAAATACCAACTTATCTTTGTATGGAAAAAGGTTCAGTCTGGGAAAATTCAATGCCCTATCAGCCGAAAACCGCTCCGGACGTTGAGGAACGGCTTGCAAGCAGCCTTCGGAAGCGTTTTCCCGTGGAGGCTTGATGTCTGCTGTAAAACTGACAGACACCGTTGCTTTGTTTCCTCTGCACGGTACAATTTTATTGCCGGGTTCCGTTCTCCCCCTCCATATTTTTGAATCACGCTACCGACAAATGGTAGAGCACGTCCTTGAAAATGATGATTTGCTAATTGGCATAATACAGCCTGCTGCGCAGGATTCTAAAAAGCTGTGCAAAATCGGTTGTGCCGGCTCAATTGAACAGTCTCAACAACTGCCTAAAGGAAATTTTTTGATCCAACTTCATGGTGAATCCCGTTTCCAGATTGTTGAGGAACTGGAAACCGATACACCATACCGAATCGCAAAAGTTGAATATTCTTCTTTTCCGCATGATACGGAAAATTCAAGCCTCTCAAAAGATTCAAATCTTTTGTATCAAAACTTCAGAAAATATTCTGAAAAAAATAAGTTGAAAATAGAGTGGGCAAAAATCGAAGATATTCCCGCACATTACCTCGTTAATTTGCTCAGCATGAACCTTGATTTTTCCGGAATTGAGAAACAGACTCTGCTTGAGTCTCCAGACTTGAACACACGTTTGGACGACCTGATTTGCCTCATGGAAATGTCAAATCCGAATGAAATCATTTCAGAATCCTCACCTAACTTTCTAAATTAAATTCTACCTAAAATGAAAAATATTTTTGCACTCCGTTTTTACAAAATTTTATTTTCACTTTGCATCATCACATTTGTTTTTGTTCCGGCATTTGCGCAAACTTCCGGAACAGCTTATCATCCTAATCCTGTTATCGGTTTAGTGGACGGCGTGCCCGTAACTTTTGAAGATGTGCGCAACAAAAAAGCGAACGACCTCAGTCTGCAACTTTATCAGCAATTGAGTGTCCGGTTGATGGAATACGCCCTGGAAAAACTTACAGCAAAACATCCGGAAATCAAACTGACTCCGGAAAGAAAAGCGACACTCAGAGATATTATTAAAATTTATGAGCAAAATAACTTGCAGGAAAGTGGAACTCTGGATCAACTCCGGCCTCAGATTACGCAGTTTTTGGAACAACAAATTCGCAGTCAGCATTTGTTGGACCAGTACTCATTGGCTCTTGAAAAGGGCTGGATCGTTTCTCATTTGGAAGCACCCTCAGATTTTCTGCTGCAAGGAAATATTAAAACCGCCTATCTGAGAGGCAACAAAAAAGCATCTGTCATTCTGCTCGAATATTCCGATTACCAGTGCCCTTTTTGCGGGCGGGTACAAACTACGATTCAAAAACTTATCAAAAATTATCAGGACCGTGTGGCATTTGGTTATCGACATTTCCCGCTCGCATTTCATCGTGAAGCTGACGAAGCAGCCATTGCCTCAGAATGCGCGCGTGAACAAAACAAATTCGAAGAAATACATCTGCTGCTTTACGAGAATCCTAAAGCACAGGCTGTGGATGATCTAAAAAAATATGCCCGTAAAATTAAAGTAAAATCCCCAGAAAAATTTGATCAGTGCCTTGATAGTGAAAGGTATCGTGGATTAGTAAATGAGGATATGAAGGACGGAGCGGCGCTGGGCATTACCGGAACTCCCGGATTTTTTGTCGGCCTTTTCGACCCTAAGTCCGGTGGAATTCAGGGTGAGGTCCTTTCCGGCGCGCAGCCTTATAGTACTTTTCAACAAACCTTAGATAAATACTTGAGTCGCCGCTAAAAATAATGAACGATCCAGACCTCCGAGAGGCACTTGAGAAAATAGATTCGCCGCGCATCCTCGTCGTTGGCGACTTGATGCTGGACCATTATTCATGGGGTGAAGTGGATCGTATTTCTCCCGAAGCGCCGATTCCCGTAATGCGCGTTCTCCGTGAAGATCAACGCTTGGGAGGCGCAGGCAATGTCGTGATGAATCTGGCCACTTTGGGCGCGGAAGTGCTCGTCTGTGGAGTCACTGGAAAAGATAAAACCGGTGGGACTATCCTCAAGCTTTTGTCCGAAAACGGAGTGGATTATTCCGGAGTGCTCATTGCAGAAAATTATAAAAGCTGCCTCAAACACCGCATGATTGCCGGACAAACTCATTTACTCCGGATGGATATAGATCCAGATCCGGATTCCCCTTTACCTCAAAAACAGCTTATTTCGTACCTGGAAAAAACAATTCCAAGTTCCGATGCAGTTGTCGTTTCAGACTATGGCAAGGGTTTGCTCAGATCTAAAACTCTTGAAGCAATTGCAACTTGCGGAAAAAAACACGGAATTCCGGTAGTGGGCGATCCTCGAAGTACAACAAACTACAGCATTTATCAGGATTTCACCCTCATAAAACCGAACCGTAAAGAAGCTGAAGCGGCTGTTGGATTTGCCCTCAAAGATCAAAATGATGTTCTCAGAGCCGCGGAAATGCTGCAGGCTGAAGTGAAACTCAAATATCTGATTATCAGCCTCGATCGGGATGGCTTACTTCTTTTTCACAGTCCGCAGGATTATCATTTTATGGCGGCGGAAACACAGGAAGTTTTTGATGTTGTAGGAGCAGGAGACGCTGTCAGTAGTATGCTGGCTTTTATGCTCGCCGGAAAGGCAAAAATTGAGCACGCCGCTTATTGGGCACAACTGGCTGCGAGTATGGAAATACAACATGTAGGTGTTGTTTCATTTTCCAAAAACGAACTACTGCAACGTTATGACTTTGGCGAAACATCATCGAAAATCATGACTCCGGAACAACTCTGTCGCTCACTGCCACAGGAACTGCCGGTAGTCTTTACGAATGGTTATTTTGATGAAATTTCTGCAGGACACTTGAAATTTCTGCATCAACTAAAGACACTAAAGGGCTTTAATGTTGTTGCCATCAACAGTGACCGCAGCATTACCGAGCAAAAAGGGCAACCGCCTTTACTGAATGAGCGTGAACGCGCCTTACTACTTTCGGCTATTGAAGCGGTTGACAGAGTAGTGATTTTCAATGAGCAGGATGCAAGTTCTCTAATCCGGAGCATTCGTCCGCAGACGATAGTCAAAGGTGAACATTTTCGAAAAAAGAAGCTTCCTGAAAAAGAAGCAATTGAAGAGACGGGCGCTAAACTGGAGTATTTTCCTGAATACTAACTAGCCTGCGGGAAGACTCCAAATCAAAAAGCTGAATTTACGTTCGGTCTTAATTATTCCCAGCTTTATCAAATACTTAAAAATAGAGAAAAATATGAGTGTAGATATTTCTGATGTCCTGGACATCGTAAGTCGTCAAAATCAATGGCGAGGCAAAGAAGCCATTAACCTGATTGC
>Ga0208879_1000161_pt1 | contig 72684 bp, 71 predicted proteins | sample Knorr_S15_td_Bot_FD_185605 | JGI IMG/M metagenome (GOLD analysis project Ga0208879, IMG submission 185605) | Marine microbial communities from Southern Atlantic Ocean transect - Knorr_S15_td_Bottom_ad_5009_LV_A (SPAdes) (version 2) | ecosystem: Environmental > Aquatic > Marine > Oceanic | place... | reverse complement strand
GGCATAGTGGCCGTCCTCCATGATGCGGTTGAGGCCCTCCACCGATTCGCATCCATGCTCCATGTTCCAGCGTAGCACTTCATAGATGAGCTTGTAGGGGATGTTATCGGCGGCCCCTCCACCGCCCCGTGCCGGGCTTCGCGCACTTCGGTGCGCTGGTGGTGATAGATGATATAGTTGCGGGCGGTCGTGACGTGCCCGGCCTCCATCAGCACCGACTCGACAATATCCTGAAGGTCTTCAACCGTCGGAACCTGTTCGGCATAGCTGTCGGTCGTGCGCAACTCAACGCACCGAGAAAGCCGTTCCGCCTCATCAAAATCAAAGCCGCCGGATACTGCGGCAGCTTTGAATATGGCTTGGGTGATCCGGTGGCGGTCGTACGGAACCACCTGGCCGTCTCGTTTGATAATGGCGTTAAGATACCGGAAAACACCCATCTCTATTCGCCGTCAAGGAATCCCTCAAGCTTGCGGATACGGGTCGGGTGACGCATCTTGCGCAGAGCTTTCGCTTCAATCTGGCGAATCCGCTCCCGGGTCACATTGAATTTGCGTCCCACCTCTTCCAAGGTGCGCGGATAGCCGTCCACCAAACCGAAGCGCAGCGTAAGCACTTCCTGTTCGCGATCCGTCAGCGTCGTCAGCACGTCGCCGATCTTTTCCTTGAGCAAGCTGAAGGCCGTCATTTCGTCCGGTTTTTCGGCGGCCTTATCTTCGATGAAATCACCGAAATGCGTGTCGTCGCTATCGCCGATGGGGCTCTGCAACGAAATCGGTTGCTGGGCGATTTTCAGGATGGCGCGGACCCGCTCCACCGGCAGCTCCATTTCATCGGCCAGTTCCTCCGGCGTCGCCTCGCGGCCAAATTCCTGCAGCAGTTGCTTCTGGATGCGCATCAGCTTGTTGATCGTTTCGATCATGTGCACCGGAATCCGAATCGTGCGGGCCTGGTCGGCAATCGAACGGGTGATCGCCTGACGGATCCACCACGTGGCATAGGTACTGAACTTGTAGCCGCGGCGATATTCAAATTTTTCCACGGCTTTCATCAGGCCCATGTTGCCTTCCTGAATCAAATCGAGAAACGAGAGCCCGCGGTTCGTGTACTTCTTGGCGATACTGATCACCAGGCGCAGGTTGGCTTCGATCATTTCGGTTTTGGCCTTCAGGCCTTTGCGCAACCAAACCCGCAGCTCCTTGTTGTACAGCACGAACTCTTTGTGGTCCATCTGCAGATAGGACTCCAGCTCGCGGATCTCCTTGCGAATGCCGCGCAGGTCGGCGGCGGCGCTCTTAGCGCGGCTTTTCTTCAGGCGGGCCACCTCGCTGAGCAGCCCCTTCACCCGCTGGTATTGCCGATCCACTTCGGGCACAATGTCCTCGATGGCCTTCTGCTTGAAGTGCAGCAGTTTGAAGTGTTCGACCAAGCGGTCATGGGCCTTATCGAATAGTTTCAGGGCCTTCTTTTCTTCGGCGCTATCCTTTTTGGCCTTCGAATATTCGAGATAGTATTTTAGTTTCAGCTCGCGGTTGCGGTCGATGCCTTTGAGCACCTTCGGCAGGTCGTTGAAATAGTCTTCGCGACACTCGACATGCTTGTCGGAAACAATTCGGTCAAAGCGTTCCTTGCCCATTTCCAGGCGTTTGATCACCCCCAGATAGGCATCCGTGGAGCAACCCATCCGGTTGAACATTTTGGTGGTGGCAATTTCCGCCTCCTCAATCCGCTTGGAGATTTCAACCTCCTGCTCGCGGGTGAGCAACGGCACCTGCCCCATTTGCTTGAGATACATGCGGACCGGATCGTCGAGCACATCGCTGCGCGCGTTTTGCTTGTCGGCCTGCTCCTTTTCCATCCGGGCTTGGTATTCCTCCACATCATCCTGCCGGATAATGTCGATTTCCATGCTCTGGAGCAGCCCGACCACCTTGTCGACGTCCTCCACCACAACCATGTCTTCCGGGAAGGCCTCGTTAATATCTTCGAAGGTCAGGAAGCCGTGGTCCGAAGCCAAGGCCATGAGCTCCTTGATCCGATCGTTGCGTTCTTCGCGATCCATCAAGGAAACACCGCCCGAGGATTCCCCCACGCCAGCCAGGGCCGCATTAATCTTCTTATCGTCTTTCGAGGTGGCCGATTTTGCCGGCGCGGCTTTCTTGGCCGGCGCCTTTTTTACGGTCTTTTTCGCGGCCGCTTTTTTAGCGGGGGCCTTTTTAGCGATCAGGGCTATCGTGCCCGGTTGAGCGGCCTGCTTGGTCATTTTTACCGGAGTGGCTTTCTGGACCGGCTCCTTTTTTACGGTCTTTTTGACGGGAGGCTTTTTCGCGACCGAGGCTTTCGTACCCGCTTGAGCGGCCTTTTTGGTCCCTTTGGCCGGTGCGGCCTTCTTGGCTACCTTTTTCTGGTCTGCTTTAGTCGTTTTAGAAGCGGTTGTTGTTTTCTTGGCAACCGCCTTTTTCTTTGCGGTCTTTTTGGTCCCTTTGGCCGGTGCGGCCTTCTTGGCTACCTTTTTCTGGTCTGCTTTAGTCGTTTTAGAAGCGGTTGTTGTTTTCTTGGCAACCGCCTTTTTCTTTGCGGTCTTTTTCTTCGCAGTACCCATGTCGCTCCTTAAAAATATAAAAATGCACAATCCAGCTATTATAGCAGATAAAGGGGCCTATTAATAGCAGGTTAGCCCTCCTCGTCAACGAAATTTAAATAAATAGTTAAGAATTCGAAGGCCTGATTTCGCTTGAAGATTTAAGGCGCAATATACACTATTTCCGGATGGAGCCCATCCTACATTCCTATCCATCGCATCCCTGGATCGCCCATTGGCCGCTCGAACCCCGCGGCCATGGCACCGCCGCCCGCGAAAAAAATGGCGGGCACTCGTTCCGGACCCTCGAAACCGTCGGGCAGCTCACGCCCGACACGGAAGAGATGGAGTGGGTGCTTCACGTTCCCATCCCCCAAAACAGCCGCATCAATATACTGTTCAATGGGTTTTGCGGATATTTTAACCACCGGAAGCGCAGTTGCGTGGCAGAGGTCATCGTACCGGAACCGGGCGTGGTGTGCGGGCGCTTTTCAGACATTCCGCCGCCCACACTGATCGCGGGCCGGCCCATTGACCACTCGCGAACACACCAATGGTTGGACAGCGATACGGCACCGGTCCTGCTCGCTATTCGCGAAAACCAGTTCTGTCTCGTGACCAAACACCACCTCTACACGGATGCCGAAACCCTCGCCGAACGCTATCTGAACGAAGATCTGCAAGCCCGGATGAGCGATGAGCTCAAACACCGGGCCGGGGCGCAGACCCTCTTTGAGCAGATGCACCGGCACGATTCGCTGGCCGCCATCGCCACGGAATTCCTGATGAAGGCGCTCCGGCAACCCGAAGGAAAAATCAACGGCATCTGGAGCCAGTCGGCCACATCGGAGTCGCCCCGCTTCAACATTAACGAAGCCTACCCCTTGGCGCTGGCCTGGCGGCATATTGATGTGGCGGTGGCGGAAAATCTCGTGCGCAGCATCTTGCGCCTACAGGGCAGTTCGGGCGCCATTCCGGTTCATGTATCGCCGCACGAAACCTTTTCCACGCTCGAAGCCCCGAAACCGCTGCTCTCTAAAACCGCCGAGGCCGTTTGGACGATCCGGAAGGACCCCGCTTTTCTAAACGATGTCATCCGGCCCCTGCGGCGCCACCTGCAATGGCTTCTGCACCACTTCAACCCCAAGCGCCGCGGCCAGTATAGCTGGCAAAATGCGGGCGAATTGATGGTGCCGGATCTATACGAGCCCGAGCTGGCCACGGCGGATCTGGCCACCTTGCTGATCACCGAGATCGACGCCCTCAACCGCCTCCGCGAAAACGAGCCGCAGCTCTCGCAAACCCCGCCCTATTTCGCCGAAGAGCGCGATGAACTCGAACACAATCTCCAAACCCAGTTCTGGAACGAAAACTCCGCCGACTTCACCAATGCCTTTATCCGGGAGAAGCAAATCAAGATCGAGGGGTTGCCGGCGTTCATCCCCCTGCTCTGGCGCGGCCTGCCCGAACGAAAGAAGAGCGCCCTTCTTTCGCGCATCAAGGAAACCGGCGTGCTGCCGGGCGGCCTGAGCGTTCTTTCATGGAGCAAGGCCGAACCGGAAGAAAAGGCGCTGCCCGTACTGCAACAGCAGCTGATTCTTGAAACCCTGATCGCGGCCGACGAACAAGGTTCCATCACCCACGACTTTGCACGCATCACCCTGCAGGGGTTTGTTGAGTGGCACACCCTGTCCGTCGAAGAGGATCAAACCTTGCAACTCGACCCGGCCACCGCCGCCTACATCATCAACATTCAAAACACCCACTATTACCGCTATTTTGCCCGAGGCAAGATTTCCGGTTTCCTGTTCAGAATCCTGCGCAAAACCAGGATTGATCGCTTTGAAGTCGCCGTAGCCCTGCTCTCGCTCTTTATCCTGTTCAGCATGCATACGGCCTATACCACCCTTCGGGCCCCCATGCCCTTCGAAGCGCTTGAAGCCCGGATGCACAGCGCCTATGCATACCGCGACCAAGTACAAATCATCGAAAACAGCTTGGCGATCATTGAACACTATCCGGACCAAGCCGCCATGGCGCGGCTGTATGCCGGCAACATCCTGCTCATCAAAAAAGACTTTGCCGGGGCCGCCGACCAGTTTGAAGCCGTGCGCAAGCAACACCCCGACAGCCCCGGCCCGATGATCGCCCTCGGCCTCGCCTATCAACTGCAGGGCCAGTTTCCGGAAGCAAACCGCACCTATTACGAGTTCTGCTATCTCTTCGAGCAAATTTTCCCCGAGATCGTGGCGGAGATCCAGCAATACCGCATCCTCCTGCAGGAAGGGTTCCGGGCGCCGCCAAAGTGGCCAGAAATTTATCGATATCAAATCATGCACGAACTATAGTCGCCGCCATTGCGGGGAATAATGCCGAGAAAGGGTTCCATGAAAAAAACACGATTATTTTTACTGGCGGTTTCGATGCTCGCCGCCGCCGGCTGTTCCGGGGCAGGCGCGGCCGCCACGCGGGACATGCGCATCCAGGAAAAGAAGACCAAGCCCACCTTCATGTTCTGGTGTTTCCGCAAGGAAATCGTGGCGGTCGACTACCATATTCCCGCCATGAAAAAACCCGCAGCAGCGGCCTACATTCAAAGCCGGCTCAAAGGCCTGCCGGGGCACCAAGGAAGTACATACGACCTCGATCAAAAAATCCTGACCGTCAATTTTCAAAGCAGTACCATTCGGAAGATGAATGTCGAAGAAGCCATTGCCCTGGCCGGCTTCGCCGTCAACCACCGCCCCGCCCATCCAAAAGCCAAAATCCCCCCGGGAGTCAACTAGCATGAAAATCAACATTTCACCGGCCCCGCTCGCCGAACAAAAAAAAGATGCCCTCATCATTTTCTACCAAGACGCCGAAAACCTGCTACCCGCCGGCCACACCGCGCTCAAAAAAGCCGTTAACGACTATGTGGCCCACTCCGCCTTCAAAGGCGCGGCCGGGCAGGTCGCCGTATTCCCCGCCCCGCCCAAAACGGCGGCGAAACAAATCATTGTGGCCGGCATCGGAAAGGCCGCCGATTTCCACAACGGCCTGCTCGAACAGGCCGCCGGTGCCGCCGTCCGCGCCGGCCGCGCCGCCGGCGCCAAATCATTCTCTCTGGCGGCGGGCATCAAATTGAAGGGGGTTTCGGAAACCGAATACCACCTGCTCGCTGGGCGCGGGGCCTGCTGGGGTACCTACGAGTTTTCCACCTTCAAATCCGAAGTGAAGAAAAAAGGCGCCCCCACCCTGACTCTGGCCGGGCCGGTCCAGAACCGCGCCGCCGTCAAACATGCCGAAGCCCAGGGCGCCGCCCTGCTCAACACGGCCGATCTCGCCAACCTGCCCGGCAACGAAGCCCCGCCCGCTAAGATCGCGCAGTGGGCCAAAGCCATGGCCAAGGACACCGGGTTGTCCTGTCAGGTGCTGGGAACGGCCGAACTGACCAAGAAAGGCTGCGGCGGCATCCTCTCCGTCGCCCAAGGCAGCGCGGAAGCGGCCAAGATGATCATCCTCAAGCATGCCGGAACCGATAAAAAGGCCCCGCCCATTGTGCTCGTCGGCAAAACCGTAACGTTCGACACCGGCGGTATTTCCCTCAAGCCCGGCAAAGGCATGGGCTGGATGCGCTACGACAAATGCGGCGGTATGGCCGTCCTGGCCGCCATGCAAATGATTGCCCGCATGAATGCAAAAGTCCCGGTGGTGGGCATCCTCGCCGCGGCCGAAAACATGCCCGGCTCGCGGGCCACCCGCCCCGGCGACATCATCAAGGCCTATAATGGAAAGACGATTGAAGTCCTCAACACCGATGCTGAAGGCCGGCTGGTGCTGGCCGATGCCCTCGGGCTGGCGGCCGACCTGAAACCGCGGGCCATCGTCGACCTCGCCACGCTGACCGGCGCGGTGATTGCGGCCCTTGGCTCCTCCGCGGCCGCCGTGCTGGGAACCGACGACAAACTCGTCAAGGACCTGACCGAAGCCGGAGCGGTGGTGGGCGAACGCCTCTGGCAGCTGCCGCTCTATCAGGATTATTCCGACGAGATGAAATCCGACTTCGCCGATCTGTCCAATCTGGGAAAATCCGGCGGGGCCGGCACGGCAACGGCGGCGGCCTTCCTCAAGGAGTTTGTCCCGGCGGATATTCCGTGGGCGCACCTGGATATTGCCGGCACCGCTTGGTATGAATCGCCCAAGCCGCATCAGGCGCCCGGCGCAACGCTGTTTGGAGCGCGCCTGCTGGCCCAATGGATCCATACCCTGTAAGGATGGGATGGGCGCAGACTGGCCAGCGATCGGTGAGTTTACGGCCTATTTCCTTGCGGGCGTGATCTGCCTGGCCGGGTTTGTTCTTTCATGCCTCTCCCTTTCGGGCACCTGGCTGGTGCTGGTGGCCACCGGCTTTCTATCGCTGGTCCTGTGGCCGGATTTCCCCGGCATCGCCACCCCGGTCATCTTCCTGCTGCTGTGCATCGGGGTGGAAGTGCTCGAAGCTTTTGCAGGGGCTTGGGGGGTGCAAAAACGCGGCGGCTCCAAGGCCGCCGGCTGGGCGGCGCTGGGCGGCGGATTCCTCGGCATGGTGCTGGGCGGCATGGTGATCCCCGTCCTTGGAAACCTGCTCGGCATGCTGCTGCTGAGTTTTTCCGCGGCGTTTCTGGTGGAACGCTCCAACCTGAAAAAGACGGAGCATGCCGCCCATATCGCCTGGGGGGCCGTGCTGGCCCGCGTGGGCGTCATCTTCCTCAAGGTGGGCGCTACCGTGATCATGACCGCGGCCCTGTTTATTGGACTGGCGATTGAATGAGGAAGATCGCCTACTACATCACCGCGCATGGCTATGGCCATGGCACCCGTTCCTTCGATATCATCAATGCCCTCTGCGCCGCCGAGCCCGACATCGCGGTCGTCATCAAAACAGACCTGCCGCACCGCTTCATCCAAAGCCGAACGCAGGGTGTAAACATTGAAGTGGTTCCGGGCGCATTCGATGTCGGACTGATCCAACAGGATTCGATCCGCATCGACCTCGAAGCATCGTTGCGGGCCTGCGAGGCGCTTTATGCCAACGAAGCCGCGCTCGTTGAACAGGAGATCAACTTCATCCACCGCGAAAACGTCGGAGTGGTCGTCGCCGATATCCCGGCCATCCCGCTGGCGGCCGCCCAGCGGGCCGGCATTCCAAACATTGCGGTCGGCAATTTTGGCTGGGATTGGATCTATGCTGATTTTGCCCGCCACGATCCCCAATGGCAGATCTTTGCCGACGCGTTTCGGACGGTCTACGAACAAACCGACCTGCTCCTGCGCCTGCCCTTTTCGGAACCGATGGCGGCGTTCCCGCACCCAATCGACCTTCCATTGCTGTCCCGGCCGGGCACCGACCGCCGCGCAACCCTCGCGAAAAAAACCGGGGCCGATCCGGCCAAAAAGTGGGTCCTGCTATCCTTTACCTCGCTCAACCTCGATGCACCCGCCCTCGCCACGGTCGGCCAGCTGGACGAGTACGAATTTTTTTCCGCGGAGCCGTTGGCATGGCCCGGAACGGGCATCCATTGCATTCGCCGTTCCACCGCATCCTTTGCCGACATTCTGGCCTCCATAGATGTGGTGGTAACCAAACCGGGCTTCGGCATTGTCTCCGAGAGCATCGCCAATGAACGCCCCATCATCTACACCGAGCGCGACCATTTCCGGGAATACGAGGTGCTCGTCGAAAGCATCGAAACGTATTGCCGCAACGTCTTCATCCCCGGCCGCGAGCTCTATGCCGGCGACTTGTCGCGCGCATTGAAATGCGTTCAGGAAACGGCCCCGCCGCCGCTCGACATGCCCCGCGGCGGGGCGGAGCTCGCCGCGCAGCAGATCCTCAGGAAGCTCCCGTAGACTTCGTCGGCGGTCACTGAACCTTTATTTTACCGGATGCTGCCGGTCGAGTTCGGTGCGGATCAGCTGCGCCGTCTTTGGACCGATGCCCGGCGCCTCGGCAATCTGTTCGACCGGGGCCCGGGCCAACCGGGCAATCGACCCAAAATGCTTCAACAGCATTTCTTTTTTCGCCGGCCCGATGCCCGGGATCTCATCGAGCACCGATTCCTTGATTCGCTGGCGGCGCAGTTCCCGATGGTAGGTGATGGCAAAACGGTGGGCTTCGTCGCGCAAGCGCGTGACAACGGTCAGCCCGGAGGAGTGGCGCGGCAGCACGAGATTGCCGGAGTTGTGCTCCGAATCCCAAACGATTTCCTCGTATCGCTTGGCCAGCCCCACAATCGGCACATCAGCCAGGCCGAGTTTAACCAGCTCGGCCTTGGCGGCGCGCAGTTGCGTGATCCCCCCGTCCACCAGAACCAGATCGGGCAAGGTTTTGTTTTCCTTCAGCAAGCGGGCATAGCGGCGGCGCACCACCTCCGCCATCGAACGGGGATCGTCCGCGCCCTGGACGGTTTTAATGCGGAACCGCCGATAGCGGTTCGGCGTCGGCACGCCCGCCACCGAACAGACCATGCTCGCCACCGAGTTGGTTCCCGAAATATTCGAGATGTCAAAGCACTCGATCACCTGCGGCACGGCATCGAGTTTCAGCTGGCGCTGAAGTTCCAGCATCCCCTGCTGCGCCTCGTCCCGCTTCATGCGATGCGTCTTGCGCACCTTGGCCTTTTCCTTCACCGCATGGTGCAAATGCATCAGCATATCGCGCAGGGCCGCCGCCTCTTCGAAGCGATGCTCCGCGGCCGCGGTTTTCATTTCAGCGCGGAGTTCCTTGAGCAGATCCATCCGCTCACCGCGCAGGAAGGCGCACGCCTCTTCCACGCGCTGCCGGTATTCCGCGGGCGAAACCTTGCCAATGCACGGCGCGGAACAGTTGGCAATGATGTCGTTGCTGCAGTGCTTATAGGTGTCTTCGTCCGGGATGCGCGGGCGGCAGCGGCGCAGCCCAAACCGGCGCTCCAGAAAGGCGATCGTTACCGTGGCCGCCAGGCCCGACGTGTAGGGGCCAAAATAAAGCGCGCCATCGTTTTTCTTGATGCGGCACTTGGCGAGGGTGGGAAAGGGATGTTGCACATCCACGCGGATCATGACAAAGCGTTTATCATCCTTCCAGAGGGTGTTGTAGTGCGGCCGGTATTCCTTGATCAGTTGGCCTTCGGTCAGCAGAGCCTCCGCCTCGCTCTTCAGCACGACGATATCGAAATCGGCGATCGAGCTGATCAGGCTACGAATCTTCGGCGGCGCCGTCCGCTTCGTATGCGGCCGGAAATAACTCGACACCCGCTTGCGCAGCGAAGCCGCCTTGCCGATGTAGATAATCTTGCCATCGCGGTCGCGCATCAGATAGCACCCCGGTTGGTCGGGCAGCTGCTTCAGCTTTTCCTGGATGGTTTTAGAAAGTTCCATGCGTGAAGGTTTATCATGCAGGTTCGGCGCCACAAAGCCCGCTTTCCACCTGTTTGCCCGCACTTAAGGCTTGTTCCTATTTATACCGCGTATAACCATTGTAGTGAAAGGAAAGTCCGAATGGATATGCTGCTCAACATTCTCATGGAAGTCTGGCTGGTCACGGTTGCGATGGCCCCCTATCTCCTGTTCGGATTTCTGATGGCCGGTGGCCTGTCGGTCCTGATTTCGAAAGATTACGTCCGCCGCCACCTCGGCGGGCACGGCTGGCTTGAATCGTTCAAAGCCGCCCTCTTCGGGGTTCCCATGCCGATTTGCTCGTGCGGGGTCATTCCGCTGGCGGCCTCGCTGCGCAAACATGGCGCGAGCCGCAGTGCCACCGCCTCGTTCCTCGCCTCCACGCCGCAGACGGGGGTGGACAGCCTCATGATCACCTACGCCTTGCTCGGATGGGTCTATGCCGTTTTTCGCGCCGTAGTGGCCTTTATCTCGGGCATCATCTGCGGCATGGCGGTTGGCGCGGTTTCCCCCCCCGAGCCGGAAGAGGTTCCCGAGTGCCGGGATGAATGCTGCCAGCCCAACCAAGCCCCTATCCTCAAACGCATGCTGTCCTACGGATTCCTCACCCTGCCGCGCGACATTGCCCGCGCAATGCTCCTCGGTATCATCCTCTCGGGCATCATCAGCGGGCTGATTCCGGAAAACTATTTTGCCGACCGCATGGGCGATTCGGTCGCGGCCATGTTTCTCATGCTCGCCCTCGGCATCCCCCTCTATGTCTGCTCCTCGGCCTCGGTGCCCATTGCGCTGGCCTTCATCAAGGCCGGCATCTCCCCCGGCGCCGCCCTCATTTTCCTGATCACGGGGCCGGCCACCAATACCGCCACCCTCACCACCCTCTGGAGCATCATTGGCCGCCGCCAACTTTTTGTGTTCTTGTTCTCGCTGGCCCTGTGCGCACTGGCGGCCGGCTTCACCATGAATGCCCTGCCGCTCGATCTCGGCATCCAGGAACAGATTCATCACATACACTCCGGCACCAATCTGGTGGACCTCCTCTGGGCCGGCCTCCTGATCGCCGTCCTGCTGAAGGGTATGCTGCCGGAGCGCGGCAAGGGGTCCCGCGACAAATAAACCGTTACTTTTCCGTGGAATGAACCATCCACCACAAAAAAAACTTCCCTTTCCCGCATCGCCCAGTAAAGTCTTACCCGAGGCAATGGGAACAACGGAACATCATGGAAAAGATAAAATATTCGATACTGGTTATTGATGATCATCCGATTATTCATGATGGACTAAAAACATTATTCGCCACCGAACCGGACCTCGAAATCGTGGCCGCAGCCACCACCTCGAATGAGGCGATGACCCAACTCCAGACCCTTTACCCCGACCTGGTCATCTGCGATCTCTCGCTGAGCGACACCGACGGAACCTATCTGATCCAAAAGATCCACTCGAAATATCCCAAGCTGCGCATTCTCGTCTACACCATGTCCGAGGAAACCCTGTTTGCGGAACGGACCGTCGACGCCGGCGCCCGCGGCTTTGTGATGAAAACCAATCCGCCCGCCATCCTCAAAGAGGCCGTCCGGAGCGTGATCGCCGGCAAGCTCTATTTCTCTCATCAACTCGAAGACCAGCGCCATAAAAAAGCAGCCGGCCGCTGCAAAGGACAGGAGTCGCTACTCAACCGGCTCTCCAATCGGGAAATGGACATCTTCCGGCTCATCGGGGAAGGCGTGGATACGGCCAGCATCAGCAAGAAGCTCTCGATCTGCCGCAACACGGTCGATACCCACCGTATCAACATCAAGAACAAGCTCGAGCTGAAGAATGGAAAAGCCCTCGATCACACGGCCTTTGAAGTCATCACGCAGGGTAAACCCCTGGAAAAGTGAGGCGTGAGGCGTGAGGCGTGAGGCGTGAGATTTTACCGTACTCAAAAACCGGTCAAGCACGTTTCACGGATTACGCATCACTCATCACGCATCAAAAAAAGACAGGCAGGGCGGTAAGCCGGATTCTGTTCTCCCGAAGGAGTCGATCATTTATCTAATGCGATCAACCCGAAACTCAAATGAGGCGGGCAGCCTCTCGTTCCCTATTTGATCTTGCTCCGGACGGGGTTTACCCTGCCCCCTCGGTTACCCTCGGGGCGGTGGGCTCTTACCCTCACCATTTCACCCTTACCCCGACGAATCGGGGCGGTATAATTTCTGTGGCACTTTCCATCCCTTGCGATATCGCACAAGGGTTCCCGCGTTAACCACGGAACGTCCTGCCCTGCGGAGTCCGGACTTTCCTCCCTCCGCCGAAGCGAAGAGCGACCGATACACCCTGCCTGTTAAAAAAAACTGTATGTAGTTCCGCCTTTAGGCGGTTCGTATGCAAGACCGCCCTAAAGGCGGAACGACGAGCCTTTACCGCTCCGGCGGATTGTAGACGATGCGTCCGCAAAAGTTGCAGCCAACCAGCTTGGTCGGGTTGCGGGCATCGTTGACGACCTGCGGCGGAAGCTTCATGTGGCACCCACCGCAGTGGCCGCCCGGCTCAATCATCACCACCGCAAAATCACGCTTGTTGTTCATGATACGCGTGTATTTCTGCAAAATGGTCTTATCGCACTGTCCCGCGGAACGGACCCGGTCAGCCTTCAACTGCTCCATGCGTTCCTGAAGATCGGCCACGCGGGCATCCAGCTCACCCAGTTCATCGGCAATGCCGGCCTTTTCGCCATTGAGCGTTTCTTCGCAGTCGGCAACGATCGACTTGCCTTTCTCAAGGTTCTCCATCAACTGGAGTTCCTTGTCTTCCAGCCCCTTGATTTCAGCCTCAACGGCCCCGATTTCCTTGATGAAGGCGCGGTATTGATCGTTGGTCGTGGCGTCCATCTGCTGGTTCTTGTATTTGGCAATCTTCTCCTTGAGGGATTCGACTTCCAATTCAATCTCATTCAGCGTGGCTTCCGTATGCTTCTTGCTGTCGAGGGCCGTCTCCAGCCGTTGCTTCGAGCCAGCCAATTGCGCTTCAATCTCGCCCTTCCGCTGCGGGATATCATGGATTTCCCGCATCACCTTGATGAGTTTGCGGTCTTTCTTTTGCAATGCGACTAGCGGTTCCAACGGATGCGACACAAGCGATCTCCAGTTAATTTTTGAAAATAATCGAGGGAATCTACCCCGTTACCCCGGACAAGTCAAAGCGATGAAGCGACTTATTTGCTCCCCGGATGCACCAGCTCCAACCCCTGTTCGCACATCGGGCACGTGGCCGGCTCATGCGTCACCGGTTCGATCTCCAACAGGCTGACCAGCGGGGCGTCGAACGCAGCCTTGCCGCCGCTCCGATTCACCAAAATACCAATCGCGGCCACCACGCCGCCGTGCTCCTTGACGATGTCGAGCGTCTCCTGCACCCGCCCGCCGCGGGTCACCACATCCTCGGCCAGCAAGAACCGCTCCCCTTCCTTGATCTTGAAGCGGCGCAACTTCAGGAGGTTGTCCTCCTTCTCCACAAAAATAAACCGAACCCCCAGGGCCCGGGCCATGTCGTGGCCGATCGTGATGCCGCCCATCGCCGGAGCAATGACGGTATCCACTTCCAGATCCTGCAGCTCGGCCTTCATCTTTTCCACCAAGGCTTCGCACAGCTGGCCCGCAATGCGCGGATACTGCAACACCAAGGCACATTGGAAAAACTGATCGCTGTGCAAGCCCGATCGCAGTTCAAAATGCCCGTTCAGCAGGGCGCCGGTTTCCTCAAAAAGTTTCAGTACTTCGTCCTGTTTCATATCTTCCTTTCGTAATCATGCGTCGTAAAATGTGATCGGGAGAATCACGTTTCACGCCGCGGGTTTCAAGCATCAAAAAGGGCGTAGACGGAAGATTGCTTCTGTTCGGTGCAATCACTTGCTCCGGGCAGAGAGGCCTCTGCCCCTCCACACCATCGGAAAAAGGGGCCAGCGGAAAGGCCGCAGACGGAGCATCTTGCTCCGTTCAGGAAGAACACAGGACATCCCCCCCTTTACAAAGATGGATTTGGCGCACAAGCCCGCCCAAACGGAGCTGGAAGCTCCGTCTACGATCGGGCCGACGTTCCGCTGTGTTTATTTAGACAGGATAAACAGGATTTACTGGATACTTAATCAATCCTGTCGAATCCTGTCAAAACTTAATCCGGAGCAGCAGCGCGGGCTGTTTGAGGCGCCGGGGGGCTACATAATTTGGCCCAGTTGCTTCATGAAGTTCCACCGTTTCCGGGCGTCTTCTTCCGCCAGCCGAAACAGTTCCTCGGCTTCATTCGGCGCGGTTTGCAGGAGCGCCGTATAGCGGCGCTCGCTGCGAATGAAGGCTTGGAAATCGCCGATCGGTTCGCGAGCATCCCATGAGAATTTTTTGCCGTCCTCGCCCAGCGGGTGGTAGCGGTAGAGCGGCCAGTAGCCGCATTCCACCGCGTTTTTGGCAATGGTTTGCGTCTTCATCATGTCGATGCCGTGCGCAATGCACGGCGCGTAGGCAATGATGAGGGACGGGCCGTTGTAGGCCACGGCTTCCTGGATCGCCTTCTGCGTCTGCATGCGATTGGCGCCCATGGAGATCTGGGCCACATAGACGTTGCCGTAGCTCATGCACATGAAGCCGAGGTTCTTCTTGCCCGCCCGCATCCCGGCGTTGGCAAACTTGGCCACCGCGCCGATCGGCGTGGACTTGGAGGCTTGCCCGCCGCTGTTGGAGTATGATTCCGTGTCGAGCACCAGAATGTTCACGTTCTTGCCGGACGCTACCACGTGGTCGAGACCGCCATAGCCAATGTCGTACGCCCAGCCGTCGCCGCCGAAAATCCAGACCGCCTTGTCGATGAAGTAGTCCTGCAGCTCGATCACCTTGCGAACGACCGATGCCGCGGCGGCGGACGCTTCGGCCAACGCCCCCGGAAGCAGCATCTTAACGGCGTTCTGCGCCGCGACCGCCGCATCGCCAAGCTCGTTGTCGCCACAGATCGCAAGCGCCTTGGCAAGGGCGGCCGCCAAATCCGCGGTCGTCCCCAGTTCCAGCAAAGCCGCCACGTTCTGGCGGAGCAACGCGCGGTTGCTGTCTACCGCAAGGCGGAAACCCAGGCCATATTCGGCGTTGTCTTCGAAGAGCGAGTTGGCCCAGGCCGGGCCGCGACCGTCCGGGTTGGTGCTGTATGGAACGGTCGGGAAGGTGCCGCCATAAATGGAGGAGCAGCCCGTGGCATTGGCGGTGATCATGTGTTCGCCGCAGACGAGGGTGACCAGCTTGATATACGGCGTTTCGCCGCAGCCGGCGCAGGCTCCCGAAAACTCGAACAGGGGCTGCTTCAGCTGGAGGCCCGGGACGGTGGCGGTGTTGACGCCGTCCAGCACGTTATCCGGCAGCGCGTCGAAAAAGGTGGTGTTTTGCCCTTCGCCCGCCGCGCGCTCGGCCTCGAGCGTGTTGAATTCCAGCGCCTTGACCTTGGACGGGCAGGTTTCCACACAAACCCCGCAGCCGGTACAGTCTTCGATGTAGATCTGGATCCTGTATTCCAGCGCCCGCTCGTTCTTGCTCTTCGACTTGAGGGTGACAAAGTTTTCCGGCGCGTGTTCCAGCTGGGCCGGCACCACCTGCTTCGCACGGATAACCGAATGCGGACAGGCCATGACGCACTGGTTGCACTGAATGCAATTGTCCTTGATCCATTTCGGAACGCGTGGAGCAATGCCGCGTTTTTCCAGCTTGGACGTGCCGGTCGGCAAGGTGCCGTCGAACGGCATTTTCGAAACCGGAACGGCGTCGCCCTGCTGCATCATGGTCGGCAGGATTACGTCCCGCGCAAAGGCATCGGCATCGGCCGGGATCAGATCCGGCAGCACGTAGGAGGCGGTAATTTGGGAAGGCACCGCCACCTTTTCGATCGCCGCCACCGCGGCATCAATGGCCCGTCCGTTCATTTCCACGATGTCCTCCCCCTTCGCGACGAAGGTTTGCCGGGCATAGTCCTTAATCAGCGGAATGGCGTCCGCGGCGGGCAGGACGCCGGACAGCTTGAAGTAGACAGTCTGCATGATCGTGCTGATGCGGCCGCCCAGCCCCACATCGAGGGCAATCTGCACCGCGTTCACATTGTAGAAGTTAATCTTGCGCTCAATGAGGATCCGCTGCTCTTCCTTCGTGAGGTAATTGAACACCTCCGCGGTCGGGATTTCGGAGTTGAGCACGAAGGTGCCGCCGGGCTGGATCGCGCCGAGCATGTCGTAGCGGCCTATGTAGGCCACGTTGTGGCAGGCCACATAGCCGGCGCTCGGAATCAGATACGGATAGTTGACCGCGCTCTCGCCAAAGCGCAGGTGGGAAATCGTAACCCCGCCCGCCTTCTTGGAGTCGTATACGAAATAGGCCTGGGCCGTCAGGTCCGTATGGTCGCCGATCATCTTAATGGTATTTTTGCAGGCCCCCACGGTTCCGTCCGAACCAAAGCCCCAGAAAATGGCGCCCTTCACATCGGCCGGTTCGATGAGTAATTCCGCGCCAACCGGAATGGAGAGATGGGTTACATCATCTTCGATTCCCACCGTGAAACCATGCCATGCGCCGTGATCGATGTGGTCGTACACCGCCTTCACCATGCTCGGTGTGAATTCCTTGGAGGAGAGGCCGTAGCGGCCGCCGAGAATGGTGAGCCCCGGCCGCTCCTGCAGCGCGGCAACCGCGTCGAGGTAGAGCGGTTCACCGATGGCGCCCGGCTCCTTGGTGCGGTCGAGCACGATGATCTTTTTAGCGGAGTCCGGAATACAGCCAACGAAGGCCTTCGCGGAGAAGGGCCGATAGAGACGAACCTTGACGAGACCGAGCTTTTCGCCGGCGGCGTTGAGCGTTTCGATCGTCTGCTCAATGGTGGCACAAGCCGAGCCCATGGCAATGATGACCTTTTCGGCCTCCGGCGCGCCGACATAGTCGAACAAGTTGTATGGGCGGCCCACCCGGGCGGCCAGCTTATCCATGTATTCCTGCACGATGTCCGGAAGGGCGGCGTAGTATGGATTGCTGCTTTCCCGCCCCTGGAAGTATACGTCCGGGTTTTGAGCGGCCACCTTGACGACCGGGCGTTCCGGCTTCAGGGCCCGGGCCCGGAACCGTTCAATGTATTCCGGCTCAACCAGCTCCTTGATTTCGTCGAACTCGACCTGCTCGACTTTATGCAGCTCATGGGACGTACGGAAGCCGTCGAAGAAACTCAGGAAGGGAACCTGGGCTTTCAGCGTGGCCAGGTGAGCCACAATCGCCAGATCCATCGTTTCCTGCACAGAGCTGGCGGACAGCAGGGCCCAGCCGGTATTGCGCACGGACATCACGTCGGAGTGGTCGCCAAAAATAGAGAGCGACTGCGCCGCCAGCGACCGGGCGGAAACATGGAAAACGGTCGGCAGCATTTCGCCCGCGATCTTATACATGCTGGGGATCATCAGTAACAGCCCCTGGGACGCCGTGAAAGTGGTGGCCAACGCGCCGGCGTTCAGCGCGCCGTGCACCGCGCCGGCGGCACCGGCCTCGGACTGCATTTCAACCACATCGACTGCTTGGCCGAACAGGTTCTTCCGGCCTTGACTCGCCCATTTCTCCACCAGCTCGCCCATGGTGGAAGACGGTGTGATCGGGTAGATGGCCGCAATATCGGAAAATGCATAGGCGACCTGTGCCGCCGCTGTATTGCCGTCAATAGTAACCATTTTCTTGCTCATATGAACACTTCATCCCCTTCAGAACCCCCAACCTTACAAAAAAACCACGGAAAAGGTATCTATTTACACATCCAGCGAATACTTTCCGCCGCAAAATCCGCGTATATTTTCACAATCCCGATAACTGAACATTTTTCAACCCAAATACCAACGGTTTTAAACCCAAAACAATCCCTAAATATGCAGGCAGCTAAGAAAACCCACACAACTCTTGCTCCAAATCCATATTTAGGCCAAAAAACCGGCCCGGGCGAAATCCGGTATGAAAGGATTGAACTCACACCGCGAATCATAGATAAAAGGTGCGATTTCATTAACCAATGGTAGATTATGAACAACGACGAAAATACCCTTCCGACCAACTTCATCCACGACATTATCGAGGCCGATCTGGCCTCCGGAAAACGCAGCGAAGTGGTGACCCGCTTCCCGCCGGAACCCAATGGCTATCTGCACATCGGCCATGCCAAGGCCATCTGCCTCGATTTCGCCACGGCCGAAAAATATGGCGGCCGCTGCCACTTGCGCTTCGACGACACCAATCCCGCGGCCGAGGACGAAGAATACGTTCGCGCGATCCAAGACGACATCAAATGGCTCGGCTTCGACTGGGGGGAAAATCTTTTCTGGGCCTCCAACTATTTCGACACGATGTATGAGTATGCCGTCCGCCTGATCAAAAAAGGCAAGGCCTACGTCTGCGAACTGACGCAGGACGAATTCAAGACCCACCGCGGCATCCCGACCGAACCCGGCACGGAACCGCCCGGCCGCAACCGCTCCATCGAAGAAAACCTCGAACGATTCGATAAAATGAAGAACGGCGGATTCGAGGACGGGGCCTGCGTACTGCGCGCCAAGATCGACATGACTTCCCCCAACCTGCATCTGCGCGATCCCGCCATCTACCGCATCAAGCGCGCCACCCACCACAACACCGGCGACAAATGGTGCATCTACCCGATGTATGACTTCGCCCACTGCATCGAAGACTCCATCGAAGGCGTCACCCATTCCATGTGCACCCTCGAGTTCGAAGTGCACCGCCCGCTCTACGACTGGATCCTCAACGAGCTCGGGATTTTCCAGCCGCAGCAAATCGAGTTCTCGCGCCTCAACCTCACCTACACCGTCATGAGCAAGCGCAAGCTGCTCGAACTGGTGACCGAGCATCTCGTCAACGGCTGGGACGACCCCCGCATGCCGACGCTGTGCGGCATGCGCCGCCGCGGCTTTACCGCCGAAGCCATCCGCAAGCTCTGCACCCTCGTCGGCTGCACCAAGTTCGAGAGTATTTCCGAAGTCGAGTTGCTCGAAAGCTGCGTCCGCGACGACCTCAACGAAAATTCGCGGCGCGCCATGGGCGTGGTCGATCCCATCAAGGTGGTCGTCGAAAACTATCCCGCCGACCTCGAGGAAGAGTTTGAAGTGCCCAACCACCCGCAAAAGGAAGAAGAAGGAAAACGCACCGTCCCGTTCAGCCGCGAGCTCTGGGTTGAGCGCACCGACTACAAGGACGACGCGCCCAACAAATTCAAGGGGTTCACCCTCGGCCGCGAAGTCCGCCTGCGCGGTGCCTACCTCGCCACCTGTACCAGCGTGGAAAAGGATGCCGACGGCAACGTGCTTTCCCTCACCTGCACCTACGACCCGGAAACCAAGGGCGGCAGCGCGCCCGATGGCCGCAAGGTCAGAAGTACCATCCATTGGGTTTCCGCAAAACATGCGGTCGACGCCGAAGTCCGGCTCTACGATCGCCTGTTCACGGAAGAAAATCCGCTGGGCGACAAGGAGACCGACTTCAAGGAATTCCTCAACCCCGAATCACTGCAGACCATCACCGCCAAACTTGAACCCGGACTCGCCAAGGCCCAGGCCGGCGACCGCTACCAGTTTGAGCGCGTCGGCTACTTCTGCGCCGATCTCGACACCACCGCGGCAAAGCCGGTCTTCAACCGCACCCTCACCCTGCGCGCGCCGCGGAAGTCGTAGACGGAGCTTCCAACTCCGTCTACTTTAAAGCAGCAAACCTTCCCGGACGGATTGGGAGAGATTAGGGCTGCTACATTCCGCGATCACCTTCAAGGCAAATTCGAACGCAGTGCCCGGCCCCTGGCTGGTGATCACGTGGCCATCGACCACGACGGTGTCGGTTGAGCGCTTGAGATGGTCGGGCAGATGGGCTTCAACCCCCGGGTAGCACGTGAAACGGCGGCCTTCCAGAATACCGGCCGCATTCAACGCCAGGGCGGCGGCGCAGATGGAGCCGACCCACTTCTCTTTTTCGTTAAAGTCGCGCAGCGCTTGCAGGACCCCGGCATGCTCCATCAACGCCTCGGTTCCGCCAAAGCCGCCGGGCAGCAGCAATACATCATAGTCGGCGGGATTGATTTGATCCCATGGGGTGTCGGGAACCAGTTTGACGCCGCGCGAGGCTTCGATGGTTCCGGCGGTGAGCCCCGCTACGGTCACGTTCCATTCGGCGCGGCGCAGCGTGTCGATGATGATGACAGCTTCCATTTCCTCGCAGCCGTTGGCGATTGGAATGAGTGCTTTCATCTGTCCTCCGTTGGGTTGTCTATTCGTTGATCGCTTGCTGGAGGGCCTGCACGATCGGAGCGCGGATCTCTTCTGATATAGGCTCCTCGAATGCTTCGCGCAACACCCCAACCAACCGCTCGCCCTTGCAGACCACCACCCCGTTGACGTTCATGACCTCTTCGGGGAGTTCGGTGCCGAGAAAGCAAAGAACGGAATAAATGGGAAATTCGCCGCAGCCGCTGTCGGCCAGCCACTCCACCAGCTCGGCTGTGGCCGCCTTGACCTGCCTTAATGGCGGGCGCGAGGGTTCGCGGCCACCGGCAAACAGCCGGCCGTTCTTGAATTCGACCGACCCTTTCCAGTTTTTCGTTTCCACCACGAATACGCCGGAGGGGCCGACAATGACATGGTCTAGATTCTGTTTTCCAGTCCCGAGGTGCAAGCCATTGAACACGGTATACTCCGAACTCAGGAACGAAAGTTCGTGCGCCACCCATTCTTCGCCCTTGGCCCCTTTCAGGAAGTTAGCCAGCCGCCGGTCGCCCCATGCCAACAAGATACCGGCCACCACGGCGACGAGGAAAAAGAGGATCCCGACCTGCGACAAACCCAAAATCGGGGAAGGAAGCAAGGCGCGTAACAGATAACCCGTCACCAGACAAATCAGCAGCAAGGGCCAGAACGCCCGCAACAGGCCCAGCACACGCGGGGCTTCCCCGGGGCTTCCATACACCCGCGCAAAACTACTGCTCAACAATTCCTTTGGAGTTTCCATATCTATAAATATAGGCAAAGCATGTGCGCGTTACAACTACGTACGTGATTCTGCTTCATCGGCCCATCAACGCCGGACTTTTCAACATCGCTTTTCGCCGCATCCGATAGTATATGAAGACCGATCATTATTTAGAGGTATTCTTATGAAAGGCAGTTGCTGCACCCCCGGTGAAAAACGATGCGGAGGCGATGAAGCATTTGAAGGTAAACCCTTCGAACGCATTGATTCCGGGTCGACCGACCCTATGATCCGCCTTCCCGGCGGCGCCTTTTTAATGGGAACCACCGATGCAATCGGCTATCCCGACGACGGCGAGGGACCCATTCGCGAAGTCACGGTTGATCCGTTCTACATGGACCCATGCGCCGTGACCGTGGCCGATTTTTCTCGATTCATCGCGAGCACCGGCTATGAAACCGACGCCGGAACGTTTGGTTTTTCCTATGTCTTCCACGCCCTCCTGCCCGCCAGCACCCAGCGCACGCTCGACATGCTCGGCCGCACCGTGCGCGGGCTTGAATGGTGGTACAACGTCGAAGGGGCCGACTGGGCCCACCCCTTCGGCCCGGAATCCGATGTCCAGGGCCTGGAGAACCACCCCGTCACCCACGCCTCCTACCGCGATGCGCTGGCCTACTGCGCATGGGCTGGAAAACGTTTACCCACCGAAGCCGAGGTCGAATTCGCCGCCCGCGGCGGGCTGGAGCAAAAGCGCTATGCCTGGGGCGATGAACTGATGCTCGACGGGCAGCACCGGTGCAATATATTCCAAGGCAAGTTTCCCGACTACAACTCCGGCGAAGACGGCTTTATCGGCACGGCCCCCGCCGATGCCTTCGAGCCGAACGGCTACGGTTTGTACAACATGGCCGGCAATGTCTGGGAATGGGCCTTCGACTGGTGGAGCCCCGACTTCCACCTCACCGGCCCGCGCGAAAATCCGGTCGGCCCGCCAACGGGCGAGCGGCGCCTGAACCGCGGCGGCTCCTACCTGTGCCACGATTCCTACTGCAACCGCTATCGCGTGGCGGCCCGCACCTCGAATACGCCCGACTCTTCCACCGGCAATCTCGGCTTCCGGTGCGTCGTTGATGTAAAATGAAAAAGGCGTCCGCACACGCGAACGCCTGTCTGATCCGATACATGGCGAATTACAGGCCCAGCACATCCTTCATGCTGTAGAGCTTCGCATCCTTCCCCGCCGCCCAGGCCGCGGCTTGCAGGGCACCGATGGCGAACACGTCGCGGCTCGTTGCACGATGCGAAAGTTCCAGCAGCTCGCCGAGGCCGGCCAGCATGACGGTATGGTCGCCAATGATGTCGCCCCCGCGAATTGCGTGGAAGCCAATTTCCTCAGCGGGGCGTTCGCCCGGCAATCCGGTGCGGCCGTCCACTTGGACCTCTTCCAGATTCCAGCCATAGCCCTCCGCCGCCGCCTGACCCAGCATCAACGCGGTGCCGCTGGGGGAATCCTTTTTCATGTTGTGGTGGCGCTCAAGCACTTCGATGTCGTAGCCCCGGCCCTTCAGGGCGCGGGCGCCCTCTTCCACCAGCGTACACAGCAGATTGATGCCCAGGCTCATATTGCCCGAAAGAACCACGGCGGTCTTTTCCGCCGCGGCATCGATGGCCGCCAGTTCTTCCTCGTTCAGGCCGGTCGTACCAATCACCCAGGCCGTGCCCCACTCCGCAATGCGCGGCGCATTGCCGGCGGTGCCGAAGTGCGACGAAAAATCGACGATGACATCGGCATCCTTGCCCACTTCTTCGAGGTTGTTGATGACCTTGATCCCAGCCTCTTTCGTGCCGGACGCCAAACCGGCATCCTGTCCGAGTTCGGGAGCGTCCCAAAGGTCGACGGCACCATGGAGTTCCAGTCCCGGCACCTTCTCTTCCAGAATGCATCGAATCAGCGCCTTGCCCATACGGCCAGCCGCCCCGAGAATTACAACTTTAGTAGCCATTACAAAACTCCTGCATTTTTAAGCGATGCTTCCAACACAGCCTTGTTTTCATCGGTCGTCGAACACATCGGCAACCGATAGATTTCTTCAATCATGCCCTTCATCGCCATGGCGGCTTTGACCGGGATCGGATTGGTGTCGATAAACAAATCATCGAACAACTGCGCATACTTGTTGTGCAGTTCTTGGGCCGTTTCAAAATTGCCATCAAGCGCCGCTTGAACCAAAGCAACGACTTCGGCCGGGATCAGGTTCGAGGCCACGGAAATGACGCCACAGGCGCCTTCCTGGATCATGGGCAATGCCAGCGAATCGTCGCCTGCCAGAATTTCAAGATCACACAAGCCCTTGATTTGGGTCACGCGCTCGACCGAGCCCGCCGCTTCCTTGATGGATACGATGTGTTCGTGCTGCGCCAGCTCGGCCACCACGTCCAAGGGAATCTCACAGACGGAACGGCCGGGCACATTGTAGAGCACCACCGGCACGCCAAGATCGGCCACGGCGGAAAAGTGCTGAATCAAACCGGCGTTGTTGGGCTTGTTGTAGTACGGCGTCACCTGCAGCGTGCCCGCAACACCGAACGCCTTGGCCGCTTCCGTCAGCTCGATCGCCTCGGCAGTCGAGTTGGCCCCCGTACCGGCCATAACCTTGCACCGGCCGGCCGCCGTTTCCACAACGGTCTGGATTACCTTCAAGTGCTCGTCCGTCCGCAGCGTCGGCGACTCCCCGGTTGTGCCCACCGGAACGATCCCCGCAACACTGCCGGCAATCTGGAATTCAACCAGCTCTTCCAGCTTTTGGAAGTCGACGGCACCGTCAGCTGAAAACGGCGTTACGAGAGCGGTGTAGACACCTTTAAAAAACATTCTTCTTCTCCATCTTCGTAGACGGAGCATCCTGCTCCGTTTGAACCATCTACGCGTGTTGCATAATCTAACGGAGCTGGAAGCTCCGTCTACACTTTTATGCCTCGAAGGCCCGCAAGCCCTCAAAATCCAATGTGACGAAATGATCTTCAACGGTTTCCGCACGGCGGATCTGGACGACTTCGCCATCTTCGCGCAACAGCAGCTCGGCCGAGCGCAGCTTGGCGTTGTAGTTGAAGCCCATCGAATGGCCGTGGGCGCCGGCGTCATGAATCACCACCAAGTCGCCAATCTCCACCTGCGGGATGGCGCGGTCGATCGAAAACTTGTCGTTGTTTTCGCAGAGCGAACCGGTGACATCGCAGACAAAATCGCACGGCGCGTCTTCCTTGCCGGCCACGGTGATGTGATGGTACGCGCCATACATCGCCGGGCGCATCAGATTCACCATGCACGCATCGAGCCCCACAAACTGCTTGTAGGTGTTCTTCTTGTGCAGCACGCGGCTGACGAGGTAGCCAAACGGCCCCGTAACCATGCGGCCGCACTCCATGCGCAGATCCAGCGGCTTCAGCCCCTGGCCGATGATCCGCTCTTCGTAGAGCTTGCGGATGCCTTCACCGACCGCTTCGAGGTCGACGGCATCCTCTTCCGGCTTGTACGGAATACCGATCCCGCCGCCGATGTTTACAAATTCAAATTCGATGCCCAGCTCGGTCGTCAACTCGCCCACCAGATCGAACAGCAGGTGGGCGGTTTCCACAAAGTAGGACCCTTCGAGTTCGTTCGACGCCACCATCGTGTGCAGCCCGAAGCGTTTCACGCCCTTGTCGCGCAACATGCGGTAGCCCTCGAACAGTTGCTCGCGGGTGAAGCCATACTTGGCCTCTTCCGGATGGCCGATGATGGCGTTGCCGCCCTTGAGCGGTCCCGGATTGTAGCGGCAGCACACCAGCTCCGGCAGGCCGACCTGGTCTTCCAGATATTGAATGTGCGTAATATCATCGAGGTTGATGATGGCGCCGAGCTCCTTGGCCTTCTGGTATTCGTACGCCGGGGTATCGTTGGAGGTGAAGATGATGTCCTCGCCCACCACACCGACGCTCTCGGACAGCAGCAGTTCCGGATAGGATGAGCAGTCCGATCCAAACCCCTCCGCCTTCAGAATCTTCATCAGGTACGGGTTTGGCGCGGCCTTGACCGCAAAGTATTCCTTGAAGCCCGGATTCCACGCAAAGGCCGCCCGCAGCCGGCGCGCGTTCTCGCGGATCCCTTTTTCGTCATAAATATGGAAGGGGGTCGGGAAGTGTTTGGTCAGCTCCTCCAACCGTTCCCTGCTCAACGGAATCTTCTTTTCGGCCATCGTCATCTCCTAAAAATTAATGGGCGGGACTATACACGAAGCCCCTGTATATCCAATGCCGAGAACCAATAAAAAAGCGCGCACGGTTCGATCCGACACATGGATCGGCTCAAGCGCATCCGGGAGATATCGAAACCTTCAAAGCTGGACTGAATGCCGGGACGGATGGCGTCGGCGGCCCGATAAAGATGAAAAGCGAAGCCCTTTAGCGGGGGGCGGTCACGAGAAAGCCGCCGGATTTATCATCCCGTTCCAGCTTTACGAGCCCCTGTTTCTGGGCCTCTTCCAACAAGTCCCCAAACGACCGGAAGCCGTAGTAGGCTTCGTTGAAGCCGGGCTGGCGGCGCTTGAGGGTCTGCTTGATCATGGAGCCCCAGATGCGATCCTCCTCGCCGCGTTCCTGCAGCAGCGCCTCATAGGTTTCCACGACCAGCTCGCAGGCTTCCTCTTTTTTATCGTCGGACGTTTTTTCCTTTTTCACCGGGGCGGCCTTCGCCGTCTTCTTGGCCGCCGTCTTGGACGCCGCGGGTTTCTTGCGCGACCGGGTCTGTTGCACCAGATCGTCGTAGTAGATGAATTCATCGCAGTTGGCAATCAGCAGGTCGGAGGTGGAGTTTTTCACGCCCACGCCAATCACCGCCTTGTTGTTTTCCCGCAGCTTGCTCACCAGCGGGGAAAAGTCGGAATCGCCGCTGATAATCACGAACGTATCCACATGCTCCTTCGTGTAGCACAAGTCGAGCGCATCGACCACCATGCGGATGTCCGCCGAATTCTTGCCCGATATCCGCACGTGCGGAATCTCAATCAACTCAAAGGAGGCCTCGTGCATGGGCGGCTTGAACTCCTTGTAGCGCCCCCAGTCGCAGTAGGCCTTTTTCACCACAATGTTTCCCTTCAACAGAAGGCGTTCCAGCACCTTGCCCATGTCGAACTTTGGAAAATCGGTTTCCCGCACCCCCAGCGCAACGTTTTCAAAATCGCAGAATACCGCCATGATCCGTGTTTCAGCTCTATTGTTCATTCATATGCCCTCGTTGAATATAGGGTGCGAGCCTACTCCTGTTCTACGCATGCACAATAAAAAAGGGCCCTTCCCGACGGAAAGAGCCCTGGCCAGATCCGCGCCGTTGAACTAGGCGCCGGTCTTCGCTCTCATCGTGGCGCCCACGCGCAAGCGCAGGGCGTTGAGTTTGATGAAGCCGGTCGCGTCGGACTGGTCGTAGCCACCCGCTTCGTCGAAGCTGACGAGCTCGGGACTATAGAGCGAATACGGCGAACGACGCCCGCACACATGCACCCCGCCCTTGAACAGTTTCACGCGCACGTCGCCCGTCACCGTTTCCTGGCTCTGGGCAATGGCGGCCTGGAGCATTTCGCGCTCCGGTGCAAACCAGTAGCCGTTGTAGACGAGCTCGGCATATTTCGGAATGAGCGAGTCGCGCAGATGCATCACTTCGCGGTCCAGCGTGATGGATTCGAGCGCGCGGTGCGTGTGGTGGAGAATCGTTCCGCCGGGCGTTTCATACACGCCGCGATCCTTCATGCCGGTGTAGCGGTTTTCAACGATGTCAATCCGGCCCACGGCATGCTCGCAGCCGATGGCGTTGAGCTTTTTCAGCAGGGCCGCTGGGCTGAACGTTTCCCCATTGACGGCCACCGGGATCCCCTTCTCGAAACTGATTTCGATGGTTTCCGGTTCGTCGGCGGCCTGGCTCAACGGCTTGGTCATGCACCACATGTTTTCGTCGGGCTCGTGCCACGGATCCTCTAGGATGCCGCCTTCGAAACTGATATGCAGCATATTGCGATCCATGCTGTAGGGCTTGGCGGCGGAAACCGAACAGGGAATGCCCTTGGCTTCCAGATACTTGATCATATCCGGGCGGCCTTCGAACGGGAAATCGTCCGGCATGCGCCACGGCGCAATCACTTTCACATCGGGCTTGAGCGCATAGGCGGTCAGCTCGAAACGAACCTGGTCGTTGCCCTTGCCGGTCGCGCCGTGGCAGATGGCTTCCGCCCCTTCGGCCACCGCAATATCGATCATACGCTTGGCAATCAACGGGCGGGCGATGGAGGTTCCCAGCAGATAGGTGCCTTCGTAGATGGCGTTGGCCTGCATGATGGGATAGATGTAGTCCTTCGCGAACTCCTCTTGCACATTGTCGACATAGCACTTGACCGCGCCATGCTTCAGCGCCTTTTCCTCCAGGCCGTCGAGCTCTTCCTCCTGCCCGACATTGGCGCAGTAGCAAATCACTTCCGCGTTGTATTTTTCCTGCAGCCAAGTCAGCAAAACGGTGGTATCGAGACCGCCCGAATAAGCGAGTACAACTTTCATATTCCGATCCTCTCTCAATTAAAACGGGATATCGTCTTCGTACTCATCGAAGTCCGCCGGGACATCCTTGTCGGAAACCGGCGGTTTATCGGCGGCCGCCGGAGCTGCGGCCGGAGCTGTGGCCGATGCGCCCGCGCTCGCGCCCGCGTCGATTTTCCAGCCCACGAGGTTGTTGAAATAGCGCCCGTTGTATTCCCGGCCGCGAATATCGAAGGCCACCGATATTTCCTGCCCCACTTCAACGGCATCGAGCAAACTCACCTTGTCCTGCAAAAACTCGAGGTTGATGTCCTGCGGATACTTTCCGTCTTCGACCGTGATCACCACTTCGCGCTTGGTGAACCCGCTCGAAAAAGTCTGCGCATCCTGAATCAGCTTCACTTTTCCGGTTAAATCATATCCCATTTTATTTCTCCTTTAGTTCAAAAATTATTCGGCCGTCATTTCATCCTGCAATTCGTCGCAGGCTTCGCCGATCAGCTTCAGCGCCTGATCGAGCTCCTCCTGCGAGACATTCAAAGGTGGCAGCAAACGGAGTACATTACCCGCAGTTGCCAGCGCAAGCATGCCTTTTTCCTGCAACTTTTTCTGGAGCGGCAGCGCCGGAACCTCCAGCACCAGGCCCAGCAGCAAGCCCAGCCCCCGCACACCGGCTATCCATTGCTTGTGTTTCCCCGCAATCGCGCCGAGTCCTTCCACCAAGCGGGCCCCCATCATCATGGTATGGGCCAGCAACTGCTCGTCCTCAATCACCTGAATCACCGACAACGCCGCCGAACAGGCCAGCGGGGTTCCGCCAAACGTCGTGGCATGATGCCCCGGCTGGAAAATATCCGCCAACGTCTCGCCGGCCACCATCGCGCCGATCGGGAATCCATTGCCCAAGCCTTTCGCCAGGGAAAAGGCATCCGGCTGCACCTCATAGTTCTGGAAACCGAACCATTTTCCCGTCCGGCCCATGCCGCACTGGACTTCGTCGCACAGCAGCAGAAGGCCCTTTTCGTCGCACAGTTTCCGCAACGCCGTCAAAAATTCGGGGTCGGCGGGAATCACCCCGCCCTCGCCCTGCAAGGCCTCGACCAGCACGGCCGCGGTCTTGGTGGTGATCGCATCTTCAACCGACTGGATATCGTTAAAGTTGGCGTAGGCGAATCCTTCCGGCAAGGGACCAAAGCCCGTTTGCACCTTGTCCTGCCCCGTCGCCGTCAGCGTGGCCAGCGTCCGCCCGTGGAACGACTGCCGCATCGTGACGATTTCATATTTTCCCTGCGCACTGCCCCACAAGCGGGCCAGCTTGATCAATCCTTCGTTGGCCTCCGCCCCCGAATTGCAGAAAAAACATTTTGCGCCCGGCAGGCCGGAGCGTTCCGCAAGAGCCTTGGCGAGCTGCGGCTGTTTTTCGTTGTAGAACAGGTTCGATACATGCACGAGGGTTTCCACCTGATCCTGCACGGCCCGGACCATCTGCGGATGGCAGTGGCCAATATTCGTTACGGCGATGCCGCATACAAAGTCGAGATATTCGTTCCCGTCCGCATCCCAAACGCGGGCTCCGGCCCCTTTAACGAGTGCCAGCTCCGGCGCGTAGGTCGGAATGAGGTATTCTTTCTGCAAACTAGCTATGTCTTGTGTATTCATTGTTCTACTCGGTTATCTCGGTCCCCACCCCTTCCGGCGTGAAGAGTTCCAGCAGGAGCGAATGTGGCATCGAGGAGTTGATGATATGTACCTTCCGGATGCCGGACTGGACCGCACTCACCATGCCTTTGACTTTGGGCAGCATGCCGCCGCCGATCACACCGCGTTCGATCAGCTCGTCCACCTCGTTCAAATGTAACGAGGATATGAGGGTGGAAGGATCCGCCGGGTCGAGCAGCAAGCCGGGCACGTCCGTCAGGAAAACCAGCTTGCGGGCATTCAAGGCGCACGCGATGGCCGTGGCGGCATCGTCGGCATTGATGTTGTACAGCTTGCCATCGGGCCCTTTTCCGAGTGGAGTGATGACCGGCACAATGTCCGAACGGAGATAGGCATGGATCGGTTCAACATCAATCTCGGTCACCTTGCCAACGTAGCCCCAGTCGAGCGCTTCGTTCGTCACCGGATCCGTGCCCGTCATTTTTTCAACGCGAATGATGTCTTCCCCGTGGATGCCGCGCGCCTTGCTATGGTACTGCTGAATGATGCCCGCCAGATGCGGGTTCACTTCGTGGTTCAGCACTTTTTCCACCACCTGAATCGTGGCCTCGTCCGTCACACGCAAGCCCTGGACAAAGTTCGGTGCAATGCCGGCGGTCTTCATCGAGCGCGAAATCGACTTGCCGCCGCCGTGCACCACCACCGGGCGCAGGCCGACGCATTCCATGAAGGCGATATCCTGAAGGATCCGGCGATAGCCTTCCTCGCTCTCCATGATGCTGCCGCCAAACTTCACCACCACGATCTCGCCGCGGAACTGCTGGATATACGGCAGTGCCTCGACCAACACCGCGGCCTTTTCAATAAACTTATCCATGAATCGTTTCCCCTGCCCTATACGAAATTAATCCGCACATATTCCTCGGTGCAGTTGCAGGTATAAACCGTGGCCCGCCCGTCACCCAGATGCAGGCGGATGTTTATAGCAAAATCCGTTTGGGACGCCACCGCAATCAGCTCATCCTGCTCAATATTTGTCCGGATGCCGGCCGCAACCGCCTGTGCATCGTCGTAGAACACATCCACCTTTTCCTCGTCAACCCGGGCCTTGGAATAGCCGAGGGCATCCATGATCCGGCCCCAATCCGGGAAGGAACCGGCCCACGCCGTCTTGTTCAGCATGGAATTGGCGACCGCCCGCGCGGCGAGGTCGGCGTCTTCGTCCGACTCGGCCCCCGCCACATGGATGGTCACAAATTTATCCGCGCCTTCGCCGTCGTGAACGATCATCATGGCCAGCTCGAAGCAGACCCGCTCCAACGCTTCCGCAAAGAGAGCCCAATCGCTGGAATCTTCGTTCAACGGGGCGTTGCCGGCGGCGCCGTTGGCCAGGGCCAGCACGGTATCGTTTGTACTCTGGTCGCCATCGACCGAAATCCGGTTAAAGCTGGAATCGACGGCCTTTTTCAGCAGCCGTTGCAGCGCATGCGGCTCAACCGCGGCATCGGTGGTGATGTAGGAAAGCATGGTGGCCATGTTTGGCTCAATCATGCCCGCGCCTTTGGCGAAGCCGAGCAGCTGCACCTCTTTGCCGCCCACCGTAACGGTCGCGGCAGAAACCTTGGGCCGGGTATCGGTGGTCATCATGGCTTCGGCGGTGGCCTGCACGTTTCCGGCGGCGGCGGATTCGCACAGCGTCTTGATGCCCGGAATAATCCGGCTCAGCGGGAGCTGCGGCCCAATCCGGCCGGTGGAACAGACAAAGATTTCCTGGGGGGCACAGCCGAGCTGCCGGGCGGTTTCGGCCGCCATATCCCGCGCCGCCACCATACCTTCGGAACCCGTGCAGGCGTTGGCCACCCCGCTATTCATCACGATGGCCTGCGCCAGGCCATGTTCGAGGTGTTCCCGGCACACCTTCACCGGGGCGGCACAAACCTGGTTTTGGGTAAACACCCCGGCCGCGGCCGCCGGGGCCTCCGACCAAATCAGGGCCATGTCCTTGAGGCCCACGGCCTTGATGCCGGCGGCGATCCCCGCGCATTTAAAGCCTTTCGGCATTTCTAGTTCTGAATACATCGTTTTGATCTCCGGGTTCCCAGACGATGGCCGAAGCCATCTGAAGAAAAGGCTGATTAAACCCATTTTAGAAGGGTTGGAAAACAAAAAAAGCCCCCCGTATCCGGGAGGCTTTTGCAACGGCGTTGCCCAGCGTTTAACGCTTGGAGAACTGGAACCGCTTGCGCGCACCCGGCTGACCCGGCTTTTTACGCTCTTTCATACGGGAGTCGCGGCTGAGGAACCCGCCCTTCTTGAGGACCGCCTTCAGCTCGTCGTCGGAACCGGCCAGCGCCCGGGACGCGGCGTGAACAACGGCCCCGCACTGTCCAGACTTTCCGCCGCCCTTTACGGTGGCCACGATGTCGTACTTCCCAACCACACCGGCGGTTTCGAACGGCTTCTTCAGCAGTTCCTGCAACAAGGCGGTATCGAAGTATTTATTGGCTTCCAAGCCATTGACGGTGATTATGCCGGAACCTTCGGTGACGCGCACACGCGCAACCGCGGTCTTACGGCGACCCGTTGCTGCTAATTCCAAAGTATCTTTTTTTGCCATGGTATCTTCCTACTTAAAAGTTGATTGCCAGCTCTTGAGCCTGCTGGGCCGCATGCGGGTGCTCCGCGCCGGCATACACTTTCAGGCGCGTCAGGATCTGACGGCTCATCCGGTTGACCGGCAGCATGCCCTTGACCGCCTGGGTAATGATGCGTTCCGGATTCTTTTTGCGAATGTCCTTCGCTTTGGTTTCCGTACGACCACTGGAATAGCCGGAGTAGTCCTGGTAAATCTTCTGTTCTTCCTTGTTGCCGCTCAGCTTGATTTTATCAGCATTCACAACAACGACAAACGCACCCGTATCAACGTGCGGCGTATAGGTCGGTTTATCACGGCCACGCAGTACGTTGGCAATCTGAACCGCCAAGCGTCCCGCCGGTTTGTCGGTAGCGTCGACCACAAACCATTCCCGTTGGATATCAGCCTCTTTAGGCACAAAACTTTTCATCTCAAATCGTCCTTTTGATCAATTCGGTAAAAATACAAGGGCGGGAAGTTATAATAGGCGCACAGGCCTGTCAACCCCTGCGCGAAATAAGTTTCTTGTTTTTCCCATCCGCCCTGAATGCTATAAGCATCCCATGAAACCAGCACTCACCAAGGAATATACCGGACAGCGGCTAACATGGCTTGGATGGCTCGTGATGGCAATGCTTATTGCGGTCACCCTGTTCGGACTTTTCCGCAATCTCTATGGGTTTCTGGCCCCGGAACAGCCGCCCCAGCGCGGCTTAATGGTGATCGAGGGCTGGATGCACGACTTTGCCCTCGACGAAGCCGTGCGGATGTACCGGGCCGGCGACTATTCGAAAATCATCAGCACGGGCGTTCCCATCGAAACGGGCAGCTATATCCAGTCCTTCAAGACCTATTCCGAAATGACCACCGCCCGGTTGCTCAAACTCGGGGTGGATTCGTCCGAAATCATCACCGCAATCGGCGCGGAGGCCCAGACCGACCGCACCTACGAAGCGGCGCAGGCCCTGCGCCACTATATAATGGCCTATAACCTTACGGAGAAAGACATCCATCTCGTAACCACCGGCCCCCATGGCCGCCGCAGCCACCTCCTCTTCCGCAAAGCCCTGGGCAAGGAGTACCACATTGGCGTGACCTGCCTCGATAAAAGCTCATACAACGCCAAGGACTGGTACAAAAGCAGCGAAGGCGTCCGCTCCGTCATCGGCGAGCTGATTGCCTACACCTACGCCAAATTCTTTTTCTTCCCCTAGCCATGCCGGACGCCCCCAACAACCTCCCTCTTTTCCTGGCCATCCTTTCGCTCAACGAGCAGGCCACCCGCGACTGGCTGACCGGACTCTACAACCGCCGCTATTTCGAGGAAACGCTGGCCGACCACATTGAATCGGCCAAGCGTTACGACCGCGACCTCAGCCTCGTCCTCTTTGATATGGATGCATTCAAGACGATCAACGACACCCACGGCCATGCCGCCGGCGACGAGGCACTCCGGCAATTCGCCGGCCGGCTTAAATCAGTTGCGCGCCAGGCCGATATCATCTGCCGATATGGCGGCGATGAGTTTGCGGTAATTCTGCCGGAAACCGGCGGCGGCGATGCTTATCGCTTCATCGAACGTGTGATTCAGGCACTCAAGGATCATGGGGCAACCTTCTCCGCCTCGGCCGGTGCGGCCGCCCTGCCCTGCGACGACCTGTTCGCCGCCGCCGATCAGGACCTGCTGGCTACAAAAACAGGATGCCGGCGATAGCGGATCCGCCCACCAGCAGCACGGGATGAACCCGCCACTTCCCGATCAGCCAGCAACACACCACCGTGATAACGGGCGCCATCCAATGGGTTAATGAAACCCGCCCAATCTGCCACGCCGCCGCCGCAATCAGCCCCACCACTGCGGGGCGCAGGCCGCGAAAAATCGCCTGGCTGGCCGGCCGTTCGTAGAAATGGAAAAAGCACAGGGCAAAAAGAATCATCAACGCCATTCCCGGCAACGACACCGCGAGGGTCGAGAGCAAGGCCCCGGGCACGCCGCCCTGCTGATAGCCCACGAACGTCGCCATGTTGATGGCGATCGGCCCCGGCGTACTCTGCGCAATCGCCACGAGGTCGGCAAACCGCTCGGTTGTCATCCATCCGCGCCGCTCCACTTCCTGCTGCAGGAACGAAAGCACGGCATAGCCGCCGCCAAAGGAAAACAGGCCGATGATGAAGAACGTCGTAAAAAGATGAAGAAGGATGCTCATGCCTGCCCCTCCTTGCGGAACAGCACCAACCCCAGCAATCCGCCCGCAACAATCATTAAGACCGGCGACCCGTGCAGACCGGCAATCGCGAGAAAAGAGCCGACCGCAATCGTCACTTTCGCCGGGGTGGTCACCGCCTTTTTGCCCACCTGCCACACCGCCATCACGATGATCGCCACGACCGCGGCCCGAATTCCGGAAAACGCCTTCTGGACCCAGACGTTGTCGAGATAGCGAACCAGAAAGGCGGCCACCAGCAAAATCACCACCAACGAAGGGGTCGCCATCCCGCTCGCCGCGGCAAGGGCTCCGGGAACTCCGCGTTTGCGGTAACCGATCAGCGTGGCGGTGTTCATGGCAATGATGCCGGGAACCGACTGGCCGAGGGCATAGTAGTCGACCAGCTCCTCGTCGCTGATCCATTGCTTGGAGTCGACCACCTCGCATTTCAACAGGGGAAGCATGACGTAGCCGCCGCCGACCGTGGTCGCGCTCACCCGCGCAAAAACACAAAAAAGCTCCAGCAGCTTCGGATGTTCAATCTTCCTAGCCATTGGAGCCTTTCTGTTTTTTCCAGACCGAAATCTAGAACTTCACGCACGAGGCGTGCAGGGCGTCGATCTCCCCAGCGATCTTCTTGATCTGGTCGCTATCGAGCTCCTGATTGATCTTCATCAGGGCGAGGGAATTTTCGCCGGACGGATCGTGCGGATTGCGCATATCGTCGATATTGATCCCCGCCTCGGCCAGGGACAGGCCAATCTGGCCGATCACACCCGGGCGATCCTTATAGATGAAGAGCGCGGCGGCTCCAACCGGCTCGAAGTAGAGCTTGTCGAAGTCGTTGATGCGCGAAATCATGATGTTGCCTTCCGTCACGGTACCGCGAACGCTAACGCGCTGGAGGTTGGCCGCATCCACCGCGGTGGTCACATCCACAGTAATGGAGTTTTCATATCCCTTGGAGGCATCAGTTTCGCGGTTGAAGTATTCCACGCCCATTTCCTTGAGATATTCAAGCGCCGCGTCATATCCCTGCGTACGGTCGAAGTCGTCGCTCAAGGCGGCAACCACCTGAACCAGGAGCCAGTTGGCAAACGGCTTAAGGTTGCCATAGAAACTCGTTTCGATCAGCTTCATCTTCTGCTGGCTGCCGGCAATGCTGCGGCACAGGTGCGCCAGCAGGAAGGCCAGTTCGCTGTAGGCGCGGTCGAGCCCTTCCGGAATGTCGCGGTTGACGACGTAGGACGCAATGCCCTTGTCATCATAGTCGATCAACTGCGTGGCGGAACGAAAGGCCGCATTGTAGTTGGCTTCGGCCGTGCTGGCACCGAGGTGCGGCAGCATGATATCGGCAATATCCGCAACCGTCTTGTCGCCGGCGACATCCTTGGGATACACATCGTTCAGGAACCGAAGCCCCTTGTCGGCCTTGAGCGTGCGGAGATCATCTTCATTGATGATGCCCGACCGGGCACAGTTGATGAGGGTGGCGCCGTTCTTCATGCGCGCCAGCAGGGAATGGTTGATGATCCCGCGGGTTTCATCGTTCTCGGGCATGTGGAGCGAGACATAGTCGCATTGGGCGAAAATTTCCTCCAGCTCGGCGGATTCAATGCCGAGGTCCTCGGCCCGCTCGGCGGACAGGAACGGGTCATAGGCCAAGACCTTCATCTCGAACCCGCTCAGGCGTTTGGCCACCAACTGACCAATGGCACCGAAGCCGACAATACCAACCGTCTTGCCAGTGACCTCCCGGCCCATGAAATTTTTCTTCTCCCACTTGCCAGCCCGGGTCGACGCGTCGGACGGAATCACGTGGCGGGCATCGGCCAGCATCAAGGCCACCACTTCTTCGGCCACGGCATTGGCGTTGGCGCCCGGCGTGTTCATCACGTCGATGTCCCGGCTGCGGGCATACTTCGTGTCGATCGTGTTGTAGCCGGCGCCCGCCCGAATGACCACCTTCAGCGAAGGCAGGGCGTCGATAATCTCCGGCGTCACCTTTTCGGAGCGCACGAACAAGGCATAGGTATCGGGATGTTGCGAGACAAGGGAACTGAATTCCGTCGAGTCGTCCTGGACAACTTCATAGCTGCCGTGGCTCAACAGTGCTTCGCGGGCAACCGCGTTCAGTTTCGTGGGAATCAGGACCTTTTTCATTTTCTCCTCTGAGGTTGTGGTTAAAATTAAGGGGCACACACTAAGCACGCTTCGGTCGGGAATCAAGCTTTGACAAATCCATTTTTCTGGGAGAGTCTTTTGATTTTACCGGACGTAAATAAATATGAAGAGAATGATCCATCTACTGAGTTGCCTCACCGCCACCCTGCTCCTATCCGGTTGTCTGGGCTACCAGCTGGGCGGTTCCCGCCCCGACGACGTGCACAGCGTCTACATGGCCCCGGTCATCAACCAAACCGCCGAGCCCGCCATCGAATTGCAGGTCACCCACGCCGTACGGCAACGCATCCAGTTCGACGGCCGCATGAAACTGCAAAATACGGAAGACGCGGCCGATGCCGTTATGGAAGTGGTATTGACCCACTACCGGCTCACGCCCATCGCCTACCGCAAGGAACGCAACACCATGCCCGCACGCTACCGCCTGCGCATTACGGCCGTCGCCACCCTCAAGGACCGGAAGAGCGGCGAAACCCTCACGACGGCGAAGACCTACGGCGAAGCCACCTTTTTCTTTAAATCCGATCTCACCACCTCCAAGCGCAACGCCCTGCCCGAAGCCGCCACCGACCTCGCCAACTATCTCGTCGATGATCTGATCGAGCGCTGGTAAATCCTTTTGGAGTGCGGTACTTCTGTGCCGCCTTCAACCACCATCAAAAAAGCGGCCCAAAAGTGCCGCACGCCAAGATGGCACAAAAAAAACCCGCTCCATGGCGGGTTTTTCAGCATCCTTTCGAAGACACTTACGATGCGAGCTTGCGCAGGCCGTTTGTGGCATTCGTCTTGCGGCGGATCGCGGTATTCTTTTTGATGATCCCAGCTTGGGCCGCTTTATCGAGGATAGAGCTATAGTCGCGCAGGGCAACCTGTCCAGCTTCGCTGTCTTTGGCTTCCAGGGCGTCCATCATGCTGCGGCGGGCGCGTTTGATGCGGGTACGTACCTGCACATTGCGTTCATAGCGGACAACGTTCTGGCGCATTCTCTTTTTAGCGCTTTTTAGATTTGGCATAAAATCAACTCCGGTTAATCAAATTTGTTCCTGTTCTATGGAAAAGAAGGATCGGATAATAGCGGGGACGGTTTTGAAGTCAACCCGAAATATCCGATTAATTAGGCCCTTCCTTCATCTATTTTCTCGCGCCCGTTCGCTTCGCGCCTTTGCGCGACATATGCTTAGTTTATCGAATAATTCCCCAGTGCTCGCGCATGGGCCAATAGACCAAAAAGGCCGGCCCCTTGAAATCCTCGCGCAGAACCCCGCCGAAAAAGCGGCCATCTAGGCTCATGCCCGGCAACGTATTGTCGCCGCACATCAAATATTCATTATCCGCCAGCTGAATGGCATCCTCTGCCGTCGCCAGCAAACCGGCGTTTCCATGTCCGCCTTGATACGCCGGGTCGGTCCCAATCGTTTCAAAGGCCGGCGGATCGCTGACAATCTGTCCATTCGCCACAATGCGACCGTTTTGAATCTGCATCTTTTCGCCGGCAAGCCCGACCATGCGCTTGATGTAGTAGGTATCGCTGCGCACACCGGAATAACTGATATTCCGGGTGTCGAACACGGAGATGTCGCCGCGATCCGGCCGCATGAAATTATATTTCATCTTGTTGACCAGAATGTGGTCGCCCGCGATCACCTTGGCGCTCACGATCACGTCGCCCTTGGTGTAGAAGCGCTTCAACGAAACCTGGGATCTCATATAGCTGGGAATCTTATGCGGCACACCGGCGATCTCAATCACCATGCTATCCCGGCCCAGCTGCGCATTCGGGTTGAGCTCCCCCGTGGTTTTGGCCCGGATTTCCTTGTAGGAGGCCCCGGTCAGCAACCATTTCGGCAACTTCAGCAGTGCATTATCGAAAAAGCCCGGTTCGGCCTGCGCCTCGACCGTAATGCCATTGAGGGTCGGTTGCATGGAGCCGGTCGGAATCTTGAAGGGCTCCACGAAAAAGGCGCGGATCGCCATGGCGGCGGCCAGGGCCACAATCAGCACCTCGACGTTTTCGCGGGCACCGGTACGGTAGTGCGAGGGATACACCTGGTTCGAGGCGGCGGCCAGCCGTTCGACCGCCTTCGCCACATCGCCCTCGCCCGTGTCGCGGATTTCACGCACCACCGCCTCCGCGGCCTGGAGCGCTTCGAGATCCTTCGGGGCGGCAATATCCTCCCGCATGTGCCGCGCATGCCGCGCCGCGTGCAGATATTCCTTGAGCTCTTTGCGCAACTTCCGCCTCTTAAAAAATCCAATCACCGGAACTCTCCTTAAAAAATGACCCCTCGCTCGCCAGGCTCGCTTAAGTCACTAAGCACACCAAGAACACTACTTTGTGACCTTTGCGCCTTGGTGTTTATAAAATTATTTTTTGTTCGTTTTCAGGACGGCGATGAATGCTTCCTGCGGAATGTTCACCTTGCCGATTTTCTTCATCTTTTTCTTACCCTCCTTCTGGCGTTCCAGCAGCTTGCGCTTGCGGCTGATGTCGCCGCCATAGCACTTGGCCGTCACGTCCTTGCGGTAGGCTTTGATCGTTTCGCGCGCAATCACCTTCCCATTTACGGCGGCCTGCAGGGCCACCGTGAAGGCCTGGCGCGGAATCACTTCGAGCAGTGATTTGCACATTTGCCGCCCGCGGAATTCCGCCTTGGAGCGATGCAAAATACTGGAAAAGGCATCGACCACCTCGCTGTGGATCATGATATCCATCTTCACCAGCTCGGAAGGCCGGTAGTCGGCATATTCATAGTCCATCGAGGCATAGCCCCGGCTGATGGTCTTGAGCCGGTCGTAGAAATCGATCAGCACCTCATTCAGCGGCATGTGGCACGTCAGCATCACCCGCCGTCCATCAATCGAATCGGTTTTGACGATTTCCCCGCGCCGCTCCATGATCAACTGCATCATATCGCCCAGATAGTCGGTCGGGCAGATGATGGTGGCATTAATCATCGGCTCTTCGATATGGTCGATGTTGTTCATATCGGGCAGGTGCATCGGGTTGTCGATTTCGAGTTCCTCGCCGTTTTTCATCACCACCTTGTAGACCACGTTCGGGTACGACGAAATGATATCGAGGTTAAACTCGCGGCGCAGGCGCTCCATAATGATTTCCATGTGGAGCAAGCCGAGGAAGCCGCAGCGGAAGCCAAAGCCCAGCGCAATCGACGACTCGGCCTGGAACGAAAGCGAGGCATCGTTTAGGCGCAGCTTATCCATACTCGCGCCCAACTTTTCATAGTCGCTCGTTTCAACCGGATAGATGCCCGAGAACACCATCGGATGGATTTCCTTGAAGCCCGGCAACGGTTCTGTGGCCGGCAGCTTGGTTAGCGTGAGCGTATCGCCGATCTGGATTTCCGAGGCATCCTTGATATTGGCGATCACATAGCCCACCGAGCCCGCGTCGAGCTGCTTGCTCTTGGTCATCTCGGGCGTAAAGATACCGACTTCCTTGATCTCATAGTTTTGTCCGGTGCTCATCACCTGCACGCGAACGCCCGCCTTGAGCGCGCCGCTGAACAGGCGCACATAGATCACCACTCCGCGAAACGCGTCATACTTGGAGTCGAACACGAGCGCCCGGGTAAATTTATCCTTGGCCGGTTCCGGCGCGGGAAAGCGCTCCACCACCGCTTCCAGCAATTCTTCAATGCCAATCCCCTGCTTGGCGCTCACCTGCAAGGCATCGGTCGCGTCAATCGCCAGGATGTCCTCGATCTGCTGCGAAACCTCGTCGACATTCGCATTCGGCATCTCGATCTTGTTGAGCACCGGCAGGATCTCCAGCTCATTTTCCATGGCCAAATTGGTGTTGGAAACGGTCTGCGCCTCGACGCCTTGGGCCGCATCGACCACCAGAATGGCCCCTTCGCAAGCCTGCAGGCTGCGGGATACTTCGTAGGAAAAGTCCACATGGCCGGGCGTGTCGATCAGGTTGAAGGTGTAGGTTTTGCCATCCTTCGCCTTGTATTTCATCGTCACCGGATGCGCCTTGATGGTGATGCCGCGCTCGCGCTCAAGATCCATCGAGTCGAGCAGTTGCTCCTTCATCTTGCGATGCTCCACCGTCTCGGTCAGCTCCAGCATGCGGTCGGCCAGCGTCGACTTCCCATGGTCAATGTGGGCAATAATAGAAAAGTTTCGGATTAGGGAAAGATCGCTCATACAGCCTTGCAATAGTTGTCTTGGGCGGTTTTCCGCAGATCGGAAACCGCCGCTTTCATGTCGTCCTGGCGGAAGAGATACGAACCCGCCACGAAGAGGTTGACTCCGCTGGCCGCCGCACGCGCAACCGTTTGGTCGTCAATCCCGCCATCGATAGCAATATCCACCCAGTCCGCCATGCGGCGAATGGCCAGGACCTTCTCTTCGACATAGGGCAGGTATTTCTGGCCGCCGAAGCCGGGATGCACGGACATCACCAGCACCTCGTCAACCCAACGGTTTTCCAGGCAGGGAAAAATGCTCTCGACCGGCGTTTCCGGGTTCAGGGTAATCGCGGCGCGCTTGCCCAAGGCCCGGATCGCCGCCAGCGTCGCGGGAACATCGCACTTCGCCTCGATATGGATCTGGATCGTATCCGAACCGGCGTCCGCGAACGCCTTAATATGATTCTGCGGCTCCGTCACCATCAAATGCACATTCTGGGGAATGTTGACGGTGCGGGCCGACATTTTCACCACGTCGGGGCCGAAACTGATGTTCGGCACAAACACGCCATCCATCACATCCACGTGGATCTGGTCGGCGCCCGCCGTTTCCGCCCGCAGGCACCCTTCGGCCAAGCGACCAAAGTCGGCCGCCAAAATTGATGGCATGATTTGAATATCCGGCATCCGTTCTCTTCCTTGTGAAAAATTGAACGAAGAAGCTACCGGACAACCTTTTAAACGTCAAGGTTCCACACCCCGACGCCCGGGCCGCAAAAAGGCCGTATAACCCACCGAAAATCAGATGCGGGCAATCGGACCGCCTTCGGCGTTTACAAGACGAGTCACCAGATCATCATAGCTCCCCACCGCCAGCAGGATTTCCTTGCAGGCCAGCACGATTTCCGCACGGTCTTCAAACCGGTTTGAATGCCGGATTCGGGCACCCGTCATTTCGATCAACCGGCGGTTTTCCGGGCGTTTCGCAACATCGGTGTCTTTGCTGTAGTCGTTCAAGGGTATGGCATACACTTCGAGAAACATTTTAATCCTCCTTGCTGAGTCTCTATTCGATACAATATCCGAATAGCTTACTATTGAATGTTGTTCGTTGGATAGGAAAAAGTAGGCCAGCCCCTAGTGGGCGTCGATGCCCTGGATCATGAGTAGGCTGTGAGGGAGAGTGCGGAGGATTTCCGCGGTGTATTCGCGGACGGCCTTGATGCTGCCGGGTAGGGTATAAACGAGAGTTTTCCCAATCGTCCCCGCCACCGAGCGGCTCAGCAAGGCACTCGGCAGGCGTTCGCCGTGCTTCACGCGGATGAATTCCATGATGCCGGGAATCTCGCGGTCGAGCAGCGCCGCAACGACGTCGGGCGTGATATCACGCGGGCCGATCCCGGTGCCGCCCGTGGTGAAGATCACATCGACCCCGTCCTTCTTCGCCTGTTCGATCTGCTGCTTCAACTGATCCGCATCGTCGGGAATCAGGATGCGTTCGAACGCCGCCCGCCAGGGCGTGGATTCCAACCCGGCGGAAAGTAATTTTTCAATTTCCGGACCGCTGAGGTCTTCATACTCCCCGGCGGCGGCACGGTCGCTCAACGTGATGATGCGAATGTTCAGCGATTGGACGGTTAGCGTTTGGCCCATCAGACGTCTTCCTTCACTTTTTCAACGAGGACGATGCCGCCGATGAGCATGTTCGTATCTACGGCCTTGCACATGTCGTACACCGTCAGCAACGCCGTGCTGACGGCCGTCAACGCTTCCATCTCAACCCCGGTCTGCCCGGTGCACACCACGGTGGACTCCACCGCCACCCCCTCTTCTTCGGTGACCGCCTTCACATCGATCTTCGAAAGCAGCAGCGGGTGGCAGAGCGGAATGAGGTCGCTCGTTTTCTTGGCCGACTGCACGCCCGCCAGCTCGGCGATGAGCAGCACGTTGCCCTTCTTGATCTGGTGCTCACCAATCAGCGCCAGCGTTTCCGGCTGAAGCTTGATGAAGCCCCGCGCCGTGGCCGTGCGTTTCTGTGGTGGTTTGCCGCTGACGTCCACCATGCTCGGGCGGTGGTCGTCGCCAATGTGTGAAAGCTTGTTCATGTTATCCTCCCAAGGTATTGAATTCGCGTGTTGCGTCGTTGCTCCGCCGATTAAAGGAGTCGAACATCGATCCGGCTTCCCGCTTCATGGAAATTTTCACCGGCCGGCAGCGTCACCAGCCCGTCGGCATGGCACATGGCGTGAATGTGCGCCGAGCCATGGAACTCGACGCGCTCCACGCCCCCGCCCACCAGCCGCACCGGAATAAAGGTTTGGCGGCGCGCGCAACGGACCTTCAAATCCTTGTTCAGCTTGAGCGGCACAATGCGCGGCACGGCCGCCAGCCCCATCGACTGAACCAGATAGGGTTTCACCAGCAATTCCATCAGCACATAGGTGGAAACCGGATTGCCCGGCATGCCAAAAACGACGCCGCCCGGATGGGTCGCGAACATGACCGGCTTGCCCGGCTTGATGTCCACCTTCTCGAAAAGCATCTCGGCGCAATGTTTCTGGAACAGAACGGGAACAAAGTCAAAGTCGCCCACCGAACTGCCGCCGCAGACCAGCACGACGTCATTTTCGCCCATGGCCTGCAACAGCGCCGTCTCGATCTTTTCCTCGTCGTCCTCGATCACGCCATAGTAGCTGCACGCGATGCCCAGCGTATCCAGCTGGGCGCGCAGCTGATAGCCGTTGGTTTCGCGAATCTGCGCGGCGGAGGGTTTACGGGTCGGCGACACCAACTCGCTGCCCGTCACCAGAACGCCCACCTTGGGCTGTTTCGCCACGATCGGCACAACGCACCCGACCCCGGCCAGCACGGCCACCTGCGCCGGATCGATCCGGGTTCCGGATTCGAGCACCACGTCGCCGGCCTGAACATCCTCGCCCTGCCGGCAAATATTATCCGGCACCTTCGTGCCCGTGTAGCGCACGCGCCCCTCGTCGAGCCCCTCGGCCTGTTCGACCATGAACACGCAATCCGCCCCTTCCGGCACCTGGGCGCCGGTCATGATCTTCGAGCACTGCCCCGCCCCGACCGGCTTGGAGGGCGGGGTTCCGGCCGCGATGGTTTCCAGCACGTCCAGCGGCGCGGAGAGATCCGCCGCGCGGCAGGCATAGCCATCCATCGCCGACTTGTCGAACGGCGGAAAATCAATATCCGCCGTCACGTCCTGCGCGAGGATGCGCCCGACGCAATGCTGGATGGAAAGCGGCTCCACCCCGAGATCGAGGGTGTGCGCGGAAACGATGGAATAGGCATCGTCAAATGGAATCATGGCCATGGTTTGGTTCCTGAGTAATTCGTAACGAGGAATGCGTAATTGGCATTTCCGGTATCTGTGTCAATCTGTGGTTTCCGCGCCCTTCAAATAGTCCTGATAGTCTTCCGGGGTGTTGAGGTTCAGGTACCAGCCGGACGTGAGGGGAATATACTCAACCCGGAGCGCCCCGATCAAGTCCCGGATGGCGCATTTATCCGCGGCCAGCTGCTGCGCAATGGCATCGGCGACGCCTTTTCGGTAAAGGCCGATCAACGGCTGCTTCCAACCCTCCGCATCGACCGGAACCACGGCGTCGTAGTCGCCAATGCTTCGAACCATCTTCCGCACAAAGGTCATGTTGGCTTCGGGCATGTCGCACGTCGTCACCCAGTTCAGTTCGGCCCCGGAGGCGCGCAAGGTGGAAAGCAAGCCCATCAAGGGACCGCGATCGGGCTCCAGGTCGGGCACGGTGCGCGTACCAGAAAAGGCATACTTGTCGGGATCGCCGCTCACCAGCACCTCCGTGAAATTGCCCTGCAGCTGCCCGGCGATTCTCTCAATCATCGGGCTTCCGCCGACTTCGAGCAGCCCCTTGTCTTCCCCCATCCGCTGGCTTTGGCCGCCGGACAGAATGATGGCCGCGGCCTCCTCCGGCAACCGCCAACGCCCGGCTGAAAAAACGAGGTCGGCGGGATCGATATTCCAGCCCTCGCCATGGAACAGGACGATGCGGTCCGCCTCGTCGTAGACCTCGGCACAGGACGGTTTAAAATCGTCGCCCTCCTGCCGGATAATCAGGAACAAGCCCGGCTCAACCCCCTTGCGCGCACTGTTCGACTCGCAGATGATGCAGGCCCGGTCGAGCGGAACCCCATCCTCGGCCATCTGGTCGAACACGGCCTGCATACCGTCGTCCAACGCACTTTTGAGCGTGCGCAGCCAGTAGACCTTTTGCGCACCCTCATGAAACATGTGGTGCGTATCCTTGTCGTCCGGGCCGTCCGTCTCGCGGGTCACCATGAAGCGGCCCGTTAAGGTTTGGTAGGTATTGCAGCGCGCGGTTTCCGTGATGATCTTGCCATCGACATCTTCAAAGGTGGTCACCTTGATGGCGACCACCAATTGGGTTTTCGACAACCGCTCGATCAGTCGGCAGATAAAGGTGGTTTTGCCTAGGTTTCGCCCGGCAGCACCCACCATCAGCATGTTTGGACATCGGATCATTCTATGTCGGGGCCACCGGCAAATCCGTATGGTTGCCGAACACCCCCGCCTCCTCTTGTACAAACACCTTAAGCAGAGCGGTGCGGGTAAACAATCCAAAACCGATGATCCCGAGCGAGGAACGCAGCAACAAAAAGGGCCCTAGCCGAAGCTAGAGCCCTTTAAAGTGGTGCACCCGAATGGAGTCGAACCATCACGCCATTGCTGGCACAAGAACCTGAATCTTGCGTGTCTACCAATTTCACCACGGGTGCGATGAGGCGACATATATAGCGATCCGACCCAAACGAGTCAACGCCCGAAGCTCAAAAAAACCAAACGGGAAAACGAGGGGCGATAAAGACCGGCGGATGCATCTAGCAGAGGCTCGAAGGGTTCGAACTCAACCCCGGCCTTCACCCGATCAAATACCAGTGGTTCCAGCACCCCGGCCGTGGGATAAACCGGCGGCGACCCATCGTTTGACAGAATCAGAATCGACTTATGACCCGGAAAAACACGGCGTTACTTTTGTGCGGGAGTTTGCTGAATTGCGGGACGGCTGGACTGACAAACAACGTATGTTGCAAATTCTGGCCAACCTCATAAGCAACGGCAAGCATGCGGTATCCCACAATCGGCCGGGCGATAAATTGCTCACGATACGAACCCGCCTCCTCCCTCAAGATCGTTGGCATATCGAAGTGGCTGACAATGGCATTGGCATTCCTGCCGGACAACAGGAAAAGATCTTCGAATCATTCAGCCAAGCCGATGGAAGTGCGACACGAAAATACGTGGGGGCCGGATTGGGACTGGCGATTACGAAACAACTGGTTGGCCTGTTGGGCGGCAAACTTCATGTGACCAGTGAAGAAGGAAAAGGATCGCTCTTCTCATTACTTATACCCGTTGGCATGGACGTGACCGAGCCATCGTTGCTGGCCCAACACCCTACTTCAAGATGCGGAGAAGATGATTCCGGCCAAGCAGACCCAACCACGTTTTCAGGCAAAGTATTAATTGTTGAAGATATTAAAACCAATCAGACGTTGATAAAGTTGTTGTTTGCAAAAATGGGGCTGGACATTACGCTGGCCGACGACGGCGTCCAAGCCCTGCAAAAGACCTCATCCCAATCCTTTGACCTGATCCTTATGGGCATCCAAATGCCCAATATGAACGGGTACGAGGCCGCGAAAGCCATTCGGCAACAAGGCGATAAGACCCCCATCGTGGCCTTGACGGCCAATGCGATGAACGGTGACGTTCAAAAGTGTATTTCCGCTGGCTGTGACGATTACTTGTCCAAACCCATCGACCCCAAAAAACTAATGCTAAAACGGCCCAATACCTACCCTCAAAGTAGGAAACTGAAAAAAAACTAGGCCGGGAATCGGGGGGCAATAAAGACGGGGGGGTGCATGTAGAGCGGCTCGAAAAGCTCCGACGCGATCCCTTTTTCCAACCGCTGGAAAACCAACTCACCGAGTTTTCCGGCCGTAGGGAAAACCGGCGCGGCGTTTTCCAAGGTCTGGAAGTTTTGCAGCAGGTCCTCCAACCGGTCGTGGTCGGGGCTCACCACCAAGGTCCCCTCCGGAATGAAGCCGGCGAGTTCATCGAGTTCCAATAGCTGGAACTCCTGTTCGAGTTCGCCCCCGGCAAACACCCCCGCCCAGACCTTCTTGCGGCGGGCATCGCCCACCACGGCCGTTCGTTCCGCACCCACTTGCGCGGCAAGGGCGGCGCCGCTGTTGAGCGCATAGACCGGCTTGCCGCCCGGGGCGGCGAGCGAGTTGATCACGGAAAAGCTGATGCGCATGCCGGAAAACGCCCCGGGACCGCGCCCGGCGGCAAACAGGTCGACACTAGCCCAATCAACGTCGAGCTCGGCCATGGCATCGAACAGCTGCTGGCGGTTCTTGAAGTTTTCGACCCAGCTTTTTTCGGTAACCACCTCGCCCGCTTCAATCAGGGCAATGCTGCCTTGTCTGGAGCTCAATTCAATCGCAAAAATCTTCACGCTTCATTCTCCCTGAAAATGTGGAACGTACGCGTTCCGGTGTCGGTGTCGGCCTCGATCCGGATATGCAGCAGATCCGGCGGCAGCAGTCCTTCGGCGCGTTCGGCCCATTCGATGGCCGTGATGCCGTTGACGTCGAAATATTCCTCCAGCCCCAGCCCCAGCGCTTCCTCGGGGCCGGACAGGCGGTAGAGGTCGATATGGTGCAGCGGCAGGCGGCCTTCGTATTCGCCAATGAGCGTATAGGTTGGGCTGGTGATCGGTTCATCAATCCCCAGCGCGGCGGCAACGCCCTGGATGAAGCAGGTCTTGCCCGCGCCAAGGTCGCCGTGCAACGCCATCACGGTTCCCGGCCCCAGTTCGTCTGTCAGTTCCGCCGCGAGTTCCCAGGTTTCTTCGGGGCTGTTCGTTTCCACTATCCGCATGGATCGAGCTCCTTTTCGAGGAGGGCCGCAACGTCATCCATGTGCTCCACGCGGAAATCGGCGGTGGTTTCTTCCGTCGCGGCGCAAACCCGGAGGGTTCGGCATGTTGCATTTTGCCCCGCTTCCACATCGCGCTCGCCATCGCCGATCATCCACGAGCCGGCGAGATCGAATCCGTGTTCCTGTGCGGCCTGGAGCAGCATGCCCGGCTTGGGCTTGCGGCATTCGCAGCCGGCATCGGCAAAGTGGGGGCAATAGTAGATATCGAGCACATCCAGCCCGTGGGCTTGGAGCATCGCCCGGAACTGGCCGTGGATGGTCTGAAGCTCCTCTTCGGTATAGAGTCCTTTCGCCACGCCTTGCTGGTTGGTAATGATCACCGCGGGATAGCCCTTGGCCGAAATAGTCCGCAGGGCCGCCACAAAACCGGGCTGAAGATAGAAGTCTTCCCAGCGTTCAACATAGCCCGGCCCCGGCGATTCGTTGACGATGCCGTCGCGGTCAAAAAATATGCATGGCCTTCCTGTGCTCATTGGCTTTCTCCTAAAAATGCGCCGCACAAACTACAACCCTCTCCGCGCCATGGAAAGCCCCTATTTGACCGAAGATTCCGGTGCGGGGCCGAACTTGATTCCGAAGGCGACCGGCGGACTGGAGACTTCCATGCCGTCCTCATAGATGGCAATGGCGCGGATGCGGTTGGGGCCTTCCCCGATCAGAAGTTCGTCCAGCTCCAGCTCCAGCTCCTCGGCATAGGCCCGTTCATCCAGCACCAAGGCGCCGCAGACCAACCGCACCTTCTGCGGAACCGCCCGGCCCTCGACCTTCACTTTGATGCCATGCTGGTTCGGTCCCAACCGGGCGAAGCCGGGAAGAATCCCGACCGACCGACCCAGCCGATCCACAATGAAGGGTTTATCGAACGACGCGTTGAACTGCACAAGGTGGCTGATGCGGGCCACCGCCCGCAGCTCGTGGTAGCCATCCGACAGCTGGTTGGTGCGGATATAGACGGTCGGATCGTCGGACACGCCGCGCAGCTCCTGCCCGTCGAGCAGGAACGAATAAAGGAATTTCGCGTTCGGCATCCGGCACGTGGCCTCGGCTATATAGGTGAACTCCTGGCTGAGGCAGTCGGCCCCCAGGACTTTCACCGACAGCGGAACGGCATAGGGCTTGGCGAGCGGGTCGCCCAGCAGCAGGTTTTGCAAGGGGCACGCGATCGACTGATAGAAACTTTCGAGCATCGTGCAGCCTGCGGCATAGTGCACGAAGAAGCGAGCTGTCGGAAATTTGTTCGGATTCGAATAGGGCTCCACCACCGCGCCGGCGGAAGCCGTCGCCCCGGCCTCGATCCATTCGGTCATCTTGGTTTGCGGCCGCTGGAATTCGGCGCTCCAGCTGGTGAGATGCTCGGCCATTGCCCCCGGTGCGAACGACTTAATCTGCGAGGGGTCGACCCGATCGGCCCCCATCATCACCCCCATTACGTTTTCCGCGGAGGCGGCCACATTGGAGACGACATGGGCCGTGATGCCGCGCTGGCTCAATTCGTTCACCGCCGGGTAAAACTGGTAGTCGCGGCACCTGGAGCGCACGTCGTCCGTCTGCACAAAATAGATGCCTTGCCGCATGCCCCGGTAGTCCGACTGTACCCCGCGCGACACGGTGTCGAGCACGGTCTCGACATCGTTCCCCTTTTCGCCGATATAGCCCAGCATCATGCTCGGCAGCGGCATGCGGTCGCGCAGGCCGCTTTGCAGATAGGCCGCTTCGGGCGGAACCTGCACATTCATGCCCAGCCCCTTTTTATGCATGCCCAGCGACATGCCCGGCAGGTTGAGTTTCAGCCGTTGGTTGGGCCCGCCAAACAGCTTGGAATGGTATTTACCCTCCTCGACCAGGCTCAACCCCGGCACCTTGTTGCGCATGAAGGTCAGGCCGCTGACCGACATCTGCCGGCGATCGCTGGAGTCGGTCTTAACGCGGATGGGAAAGTCGACGGAATAGACCCACGCCAGAATCTGGGCATCAATGCCCCGCTCCTTCGCAACCGCATGGGCCGGCTCCCAGATTAGTTTCGTGAACTCTTCCGGCATCACCGTGGCGGAACCGCCATAGGCGCTTTCAGGAATATCGAGATAAACCACGTTCGGCTTGGGGATCTGGCGCGCCGCCACAAAGGTATTCGCCACCAGCAAGGAGGGTTGCGAGTTCTTGTTTACCAGCACCAAAACCTCGTGCGGCATTTGTGCAAAAGCCGCTCCCGTTATGAATATGCAAACCAACACTATGGATTTTCGGAACATGCGGACCCTTTCGCGCAAAACACTCTACGCTTTGCCACACAATACCCCGATGCCCCGGGAACCGCAACGACACAATGATCCCCAACTTTCCATTGCCCTGCGGGGCCCGGCTATCTATCCTTCCAACCGATGGCGGAATATTCCATAGCACGCTTTGCCTTGTATTGCGGAGGGTTGTACCTATCCCTGAACCTGTATGCCCTGCTCGTGGCAGACAAGCTGATCTTCTTGCCCCAAACCCCGAGCTACACGACCCTGCCCAATGAAGTGAAGATCACCTCCGGCAACGGCGAAAAAATCAACGCCGTCTTTCTCGAAAATCCGCGCGCCGAATACACCATCCTGTTCAGCCATGGCAACGCGGAGGACCTCGGCAACGTGGTTCCCTTCATGCGGCAGTTCCACGAACTCGGCTATTCGGTACTGATGTACGACTACCGCGGATACGGCACCAGCGAAGGCCGCCCCTCGGCTCGCAAGACCTATCAGGATATCGCCGCCGCCTATCGCTGGCTCATTGAGGAAAAAGGGATCGACCCGAAAAGTATCATTGCCCAGGGCCGCTCGGTCGGCGGCGGTCCCGCCACTTGGCTGGCGGCCAACCATGAAGTAGGCGGGCTGGTTCTGGAGAGCACCTTCGTTTCCGCCTTCCGCGTCAAGACCCGCTGGCCGCTGATGCCGTGGGACAAGTTCAACAACCTGAAATTCATCAAAACGGTCACCTGCCCGGTCTTCATCATGCACGGCCGCGCCGACGAAATCCTGCCCTTCTGGCACGGCGAAAAACTCTACCAGGCCGCGCCCGGCAAAAAGATGAACCTATGGATCGATAACGGCATGCACAACGACTATGCCTACGCCGCCGGCCCCGACTACATCCGCTCGTTCCAAACCTTCGTTACGCGATACGTGCAGGACCCAAACTAATGATCAGGACGTTTGTGCCAGCACACCGAAATAAGTGACCACCAGATCGGTCGCCCCGGAGTTGATGATTTCGTGGGTTTCGCCGGGCTCGACGACGACGGTCATGCCGGCGGAAAAAACGTAGCCCACATCGTTGATGCGGATCTCGCCGCATCCGGATTCGACGGTGAAGATTTCCGTCAGGTCCGCATGGTGGTGGGCCCCGGCGATTTCGCCGGGCGGGAAGGTGGCGCGCGCATAGTTGACGATGGAATCCACCTCCCCCTTTCCGAGAATTTCCTTTTTACGGATGAGGGCATTGTGCGACGAGCTTGTGTCGTCGAGTTCGTGGATTTTGATCAGTTTCATGCGTCCAGCTCCTGGATCATGGTTTCGAGCCATTGCAGTTTCTTGGCCTGCAGCATGGGGCTGGGGTGCGCATTGAGCACCGGGTGGACATCGGAAGCGACCGTCCGGGTCGGCTCGCCGCCAATGCGCCGCATGCACTGTTCCGCCAGCGGAATCAATCCCGGATCCTGCCCCCACCCCAGCATGATCGGTGTGTTGGCGCTGCGCTGTATCGAATGGCTGCATTCTTCGGCACGCTCCGCACAAAAGATACTGTGCGTATGCCCGCCCATCACCCCGGCCAGCTCACCGGCCTTTTGCAGAAAACTGCCCGACTTGGGGTCGCGCAAGTCGGAAAGGTTCAACACGCGGATATGGTTCCATCCCTTAGAAACCGCCACGCGCATCACTTGATACTGCGTGTTGTCGGGTTGGGTCAGCACCAGTTGCTTCCGCAGGGATCCGTTGGCGCGCGGATATTCGAACTCGTCGTCCAGGTGGTAGATATCCTTGGGGTGCGACGAGCCGGGGTTCATCATGATCACCACCACATCCGGCTTCATCAATGAAATCGCGGAAGGGGTTTCGGGTACCAGGGCGGCATCGACGATTTCCAGCACGCTGCGGCACTTCATCCGCGCTCCGTTCATCAAGACCAACTCGTAGAAATGGCCGAAGCACACAAACTTCTTCTTCAATTCCGCTGCATATAAAAAATCCACGTTCCACTCCCAGCACACATCAAAACACAAGTAGGGATATAAGCGCCCATTTTAGGCTTTCTGCCCCGCAAATAACAAACTATCTTTCACCCGTTAATACAGGAGTTTTATGCATATTGCCATCGACATACTCGCCGGACTCGTCCTGATTTTCTTTGCGATCGCAGGGTGGCGCAAGCGATTCCTCCTCTCCGTACTCGGCGTGGTGCGCGTGGTTCTATCCTCCGGGGCGGCCTATCTGTCCGGGCGCTATCTAGGGTTTTGGCTGGCGGAACTCACGCACCGACCCCGCCTCGTTACCATTCCCATTTGCGCCATCATGGCCTTTGCCTTGGTGGCCTTCGGGTTCCACGTCATCATGTATGAAATCCGCGCGCGCCATGAGGAAACGAAAGAAGAGACCGACGCCCCGCGGCCGATCCTCAGCGGCCTGAGCGGCGGCATCATCAACCTGTCGGCCGGCACGCTCACCTTGACCCTGCTGTTCTGGCTGGCCGACCTTTCCATGGTCGGCCTGACCGGCGCGCCCATTCCCGGTGCGGCCGACGCGCAATTCGCCCGCCTGACGCGCACGGCGGTCCATCAGGCGGTTTATTTCTTCACTGCCAACGGGAACAACACCCAGCAGGCCGCCGCCTTGGCGCGCATGGCCAGCAACCCGGCCGAGGGGGTAACGCACCTGAAAGCCTTACTGTCGGCCGACACCGTTCAACAGCTGCTGACCGACCCGCAATTTGGCGAAGACCTCCTCAGCGGGGATCCCGACCGCATCCGGCAGAACGCCGCCATCCAGCGCTTGTTCAACGACCGCACCACCCTGGATGAACTTAAGGAGCTGGGCCTGCTGTCCGGTTATGAAACCAAGACGGGCCTGAGCGAAAAACTGGCGGCATTCGGCCAGAACCCGCGCATACAAGACAGCCTCCAGAGCCTTCAGGCCAAGGGACTGCTGAGCACCGACAAGATGGCCATCCTCATCCGCGATCCGGACTTCGACATCATCCTTTCCGAACTCATAAAATAAGCGGTCGCCCGGCCGGCGGGACCCCACGTTGCGGTTGACCTGCATCCTATAAACCCCTACCCTTTCGCTGAGTTTCAGGCCTATAGCAACAAAGGAGACCCACATGAAGAAAAGCCAGTTCCTAGTCATTGCCGTTCTCACCGCCGCCATCGCCGTCACCGGGTGCAAAACCAAGGTCAAACGGGTCGCCGTCGATGAAGTCATCGACCTGTCCGGCCGCTGGAACGACACCGACTCCCAACTGGTCTCCGCCGAAATGATCGCCGACCTGTCCAGCCGCTCCTGGATCGAGGCATACACCGGCACCCACGGCCAGAAACCGGTGGTGATCGTCGGGACCGTGCGCAACCTCAGTTCCGAGCACATCCAGACCGAAACCTTCACCAAGGATCTGGAACGCGAACTGATCAACAGCGGCCGCGTCAAATTCGTGGCCAACCCCGCCGAACGCGGCGAACTCCGGCAGGAACGCAAGGAACAGCAAACCTGGGCGCGCGAAGAAACCCAGAAACGCCTCGCCGCCGAAACCGGGGCCGACTACATGCTGCTGGGCAGCATCAAAACCATCATCGACAAGGAAGGCAAGCGAGAGGTCAAGTTCTACCAGGTCGACCTCGAACTGGTGCACCTCGAATCCAATGAAAAGACCTGGATCGGCAACAAGAAGATCAAGAAGCTGGTCAAGAAATCCCGCATGGGTTGGTAGTTCCACCCTGTGGAGTGCGGCACTTCGGTGCCGCTTTTCATGTACCGAAGTCTAGCCGCCCCACTCATGGCCAACCACCCTCCAGACTGGCACCACGCTCCCCACCATGTATTCGTGCCCAACACCACGTACATGGTCACCGCCGCAACCCTCCACGAGAAACACCTTTTCCAGGGAAGCGAGCGCCTGAAACTGCTTGAAAAAACCTTGTTTAGAATCATGAAGGACTGCGGCTGGAAAATCAGGGCGTGGGCGCTGTTTTCCAACCACTACTACTGGATCGGCCAGTCGCCCGAAGAAGATTCCATTCGGCGGCTCATCCAGCAGATCCATTCCGAGTCGACCAAGCTGCTTAACCGATTGGATGAAACGCCCAGCCGAAAGGTTTGGTTCCAATATTGGGACAAATGTCTGACCTACGAAAAACGCTATTATGCCAGGTTGAATTATGTAAACAACAACGCCGTCCACCATGGGCTGGTTTCCGTCGCGAACCAATACCCCTTCTGCTCGGCCGGTTGGATGGAACGCAATTTTCGGCCGGCATTTCAAAAGCAAGTGGCTTCGTTCAAATACGATTTACTGAATGAACCCGATGGATTTCACCCCGCTTGGAGCAAAAGCGGCACAGAAGTGCCGCACTCCGAAAGTACCTAACCATGCGAATATATTTTCCATCTTTGATCCTGCTCATTGCAGGGTCGCTGCTGGCAGGCTGCGCCAGCCTGCGGACGGACAAGTCGCACTATGCCGGCATCGAGCGGTTGCTGAAAACCGGCGACTATTCGATCGCCATCAAAAGACTCGAAGACCAGAAGCACCAGGCCTACACACGCAAGGACCGCGTCGTCTACTATCTCGACCTGGGCATGCTCCACCACTGGAACGGCGACTACGCCAAGAGCAACGAACAGCTCGAAAAGGCTGAGCGCGGTATCGAGGCCAACTTTACCAAAAGCATTTCGCGCTCCGCCTCCGCCATGCTCATGAACGATAACATCCTGGCCTATGCCGGCGAGGATTATGAGGACATCTACCTCAATGCCTTCAAGGCGCTGAACTATCTGGCCCTCGGCCAAACCGACGAGGCCTTCGTCGAAGTCCGGCGCATCAACAACAAGCTGATCCAGCTCGAAAGCAAACACGACCGGGTCGCCCGGAAACTGAACCGGGCCGAGGAAGCCAAGGAAACCTTTGTGCCCGGGAAAAGCCATTTCCAGGAGTCCGCCCTCGGCCGCTACCTGAGCCTGCTGCTGTACCGGAACGACTCTAAATGGGACGACGTGCGCATCGACCTCGAAAAAATCGGCCGCGGCTGGAAGCTCCAACCCGATATCTACACGTTCCCCCAGCCCGACTTCTCGCGCTCAACCCAACGGATCAACGCCCCCACGGCGCGGCTCAACGTGGTGGCCTTCAGCGGGCTCGCCCCCGACAAAAAAGCCACTACCTTCTACATCCACACCGAGGAAAACAGAATTATACTGGCCGGCTCGGCGGAAAACTATCTGGGCCGGCAAAACCTTTTAGGGCTCCATGTCATTCCGTGGTACGGCGTCGGTGCGGGCACCCATTTCAAGATCCAGCTGCCCTATATGCAGCGGCGCATTTCCAATGTGGGGCGCATCGAAATCGAAGTCGTCGGGCGGGGCACGGTCCCCCTCCAGCCCCTGGAAAGCCTCGAAAACGTCGCGGTGGAAACCTTTGGCATCCAAAAGCCGCTCGTCTATCTGAAAACCGTCACCCGCGCCGTGGCCAAGGGACTGGCCGCCGAACAGGCCAAGCAAAAGATGACCGAAAACATGGACGCCGGCATCGCCTTCTTCGCCCGGCTCGCCGCCGACCTGATGGTCGACACCACCGAAAATGCCGACCTGCGGCTATCGCGTTTTTTCCCCGCCGAAGCGGCCATTCGCGAAATCCATCTCGCCGAAGGCCGCTATGACATTCGGATCCACTATTACAGCCCCGGCAACACCCTGCTCTACACCGATGAAAGAACCGGGGTAAACATTGAAGCCGGCCGGCTCAATGTGCTTGAATCCGCCTATCTAAACTAGGAACCGCCAATGAATGCGAATAAACACGAATCCAAAGCACCTTGTTCCATCCGTGTATATCTGTGTTTATCCGTGGCTGTATTCCTTCCCGTACTGACCGGTTGCCAAAGCCTCGGCAGAACGCCCGCGTGGGTGGCCAACCCGAAAGCGGTCTATCCCGAATCAGCCTATCTCGTCTCCGTCGGCGCAGGCGATACGCGCCGCGCCGCCGAAAATGCCGCGGCCGCCAACCTTTCGCGCATTTTCGAGGCGCACATCGAATCCGATGAACGCCTGCTCGACCAAGTTCACGAGCGCGGAAAACACGTTGAACGGACCACGACCTTCACGGCCGACATCAACATTCTCTCCGCCCAAACCCTCTACAACGTTCAGCACGCCGAGGCTTGGCAGGACCGGAACGGACGCTACCATGCCGTGGCCTATCTCGACCGCGGGGAAACCGGCGGCATCTACCGGGGAAAGATCAACGAACAAACCACCCGCGTCGAGTTCCTGCTGGGGCATGCGGAACAGACCGACGGCCTGCTTAAGAAATATGCCCTCCTGCGCGCCGCCAACCAGCACGCCGCGGAAAACCTGCGGCTGCTGCGCCAGCTCAAGGTGATTCATCCCCGGGCCGTCGCCAGCGCGACCCCCGCCTATTCCACCAACGAACTCCGCAAGGCCCTGGCCGACACCGCCCAGCAGATCCGCGTAAAAATTCGCATCGCCGGCGACGATGAACGCCGCATGGTCTCCTGTCTGGAAGAACTGATCACTCGATATGGTTTTGTGGTGGGCCAGCCCGCGGTGCTGGAAGTCGACGGGCGCGTTTCCGTGACCGACACGCGGCAGCGCGCATTCGGGATTGTGTTTGTGCGCTATGAATTGGCCCTTCAAATCAAGGATGCCGGCGGCAGCGTTCTGGCCACCCTCAACAACAAGGGGCGCGAGGGCCATGTCTCGCTGGCCGAGGCCCGGGTGCGCTCCTTCCGCACCTTGGAAAATGCCATCAACACCAGTGGCGCCCAGCACTTCGACCACTATTTCGACTCGCTCATTGAGCTGCCATAGCAGTAAAGAAGCGGGGGGCACCGCGGGTTCAAAATAGTTCCTCTAAATCCTGTTGGCGCAGGGCACCATATTCCCTACTGTGTGCGCCATGAATGCAGGACTCTACATTGTGGGCACCCCCATCGGCAACTTGGGCGACCTCTCATTCCGGGCGTTGGAAACCCTGAAAGAGGCCGATCTGATCGTGGCGGAAGACACCCGCCACACCCGGCGGCTGACGAACCGCTATGAAATCACGACGCGCCTGATGAGCTGCCACAAGTTCAACGAAGTGCAGCGGGCGGAGCAGATTATCGAGCGCATCCAGCAGGGCGAAGCGGTGGCCATGGTGACCGACTCCGGCATGCCCTGCATTTCCGATCCCGGCGCCCGCGTGGTGGCCCGTTGCCAAAAGGCCGCGATTACCATCACCGCCGTTCCGGGCCCGGCCGCCGTCACCACCGCAGTGGCCCTGAGCGGCCTCGGCGAAAAGGGCTTCATCTTTGCCGGCTTCCTGCCGCATAAAAGTGGTGGCCGCAAACGCGACCTGTTGAAGTGGGCGGAGGCGGACCTGCCCGTTGTCCTCTATGAATCCCCCTACCGCCTCATCAAGCTCATGGGCGAAATCGAGGAACATCTCGGCGCCGAGCGCCGCGTCTTCGTGGCACGGGAAATGACAAAGAAGTTCGAAGAACTTTCCAGCGGTACGCCGGCCGACATCCGCGCCGCCTATGACGGCCGCAACGTCAAGGGCGAGTGCGTTGTCATCATCCCGCCCGCATCCTGACCTATTTTTTGACTATTCGCGTTGCACAGAAACCGCGGAGTGATACAATTTTTGCACACGGGAGATATTAAGGTTTCATACGATGGATCTGGAAAACAACAAGGACAACGTAACGGCGTGTTATATCGACCAGACGGCTGTCATTCGTGTGGAAGGGCGCGGGTCGTTCAAGATCAGCCCGCCGATGAAACAATTCATCCATCAGGTCATGGATACCCACTCGGCCGAGCGCATCTTGGTCGATATGTCCGACTGTTCCGGAATGGATAGCACGTTCATGGGGGTCATCGCCGGGCTCTCCTGCCTGATTAAAAAGAATCCCGCCTGCTCCTTCAAACTAATCAATCTGTCCCGTAAAAACCAAAAACTGTTCAGTACGCTCGGGGTGGATCGCGTGGTTGACTATTCGCTCTCAACCACCGGCGAGGAACAGGAACTGATGGATCAGGAATGCAGTGGATCCCAGAACCTGGAACCGGATTTTGCGGACAAGCTGGCCGCGGCCAAGACCACGCTCGAAGCCCACCAAACGCTGGTCGACATCAATCCCGAAAACTTCGACAAGTTTAAATCCGTGCTGGATTTTCTCCAGGACGATGTCCGCTCGCTGAGCCCGGGATAGAGCCGCTATCCGACCGGGCCCCGGAAGCCGGCGCCACACCCCTTATTCCGCGAACGGATACTTCACGCCCAGCAATTTACTGACGGCTTTATTGAACCCCTTGCGCTCATCGCGAACCGTTTTCTTCACGGCATCGGTCCGGCCCTTAAAATAGGCCCAGTCGAGACCGAGGGGCGCACCCAGGTGGGTCTTTAATTTGATCGCCTCGGCCGGATCAATATTTTCCAGCTCGTGGAGGTTTTCCTTGATGTAGTGGTAGGCGTCGCGGAACGGCATTCCCTCGCCCACCAGTTCCAGCGCGCGGTCGGTGGCGAACACGTCGGGCGTAAAGCCGGCCACAAGCGCCGACCGGTTCACCTGAGTTGCTTTGACCATCGGCGCCATGATGCGCAACGACGCCCGCGTCGTGGCGATGCCTTCCATGAAGAGCTCCTTGGCTTCCTGCAGATCGCGGTTGTAGCCCGTGGGGGATCCCTTGATCAGGTCATACACCCCCAGCTCCGCCGCCTTCACGCGCGAGGCCCTGGCCCGGACCAGCTCGCACACGTCCGGATTCTGCTTCTGCGGCATGATCGAGCTGCCGGTGCAAAACTCCGCCGGCAGCTGGAAGTAGTCGAACTCGGGCATGGTAAAGAGCATGAAGTCCTGCGCCAGCCGGGACAGGGTCAGCATCACATGGCTCATGGCGCCCAGCACCACCGCCTCCATCTTGCCGCGCCCGTTGTTGGCATAGAGCACATTGTGGGTCGGCCGGCGGAAGCCCAGCAGATCGGACGTCAGCTGCCGGTCAATCGGCAACGGCACGCCGTAGCTGGCGGCGGAACCCAACGGGCATTGGTCGTTCATCTCGTAGGCGTTGATCAGCAACACGCAATCATCCAACAGGCTTTCCGCATGGGCGGTAGCCCACAGGCCCACGCTCGAAGGCATGCCGGGCTGCATATGCGTCCGCCCAACCATCGGCACGGCTTGATGTTTCTTCCCGAAGGCGCACAGCGCGGCCACCAGCGCCGCGGCCTCTTCCAGCGTCTGCAACAGCTGCTCCTTGGCATAGAGCCGCAGATCGACGGCCACCTGATCGTTGCGGCTGCGGCAGGTGTGGATTTTCTTGCCCAGATCGCCGAGCTGTTTGGTCAGGGTGCGTTCCACTGCCAAGTGCACATCCTGGTCGGCCAGCTTGATCTTAAATTTGCCCTGCTGCGCAAGGCCCATGATCTCCACCAACCCCGCAATCACCTGTTTGCGTTCCGCTTCCGAAATCAGTCCGGGCGTCACCGGCATTTTGGAAAGCATCGTAACATGTGCCGCGGTGCCGATGCAGTCGACCGCGACCAGCGCCTGGTCGAGCTCGACATCGCGGCCGGCCGTGAAGGCCAATACGTCCTGGTTGATTTCGCCAACGGTGGTTTTCTGCTTTGCCATAATCGTACCTCTATCCAATTCAACCGCGAATGCGGAAGAAAGCTCCGCGTTAATCTGTCATTCTAGGCCTGTTCCCGGCCCGTGCTTTCAAGAATCAGGGTCACCGGGCCATCGTTGAGCAATTCGACCTGCATGTCGGCCCCAAACACACCGGTGTTCCGCGGGAAGCCCAACTGTTCCAAGCCGCGGACATATTCATTGAAAAGCGCTTCGCCCTGCTCCGGCCGGGCGGCTTCGATAAAGCTGGGCCGGTTGCCCTTCGTGCAGCTGCCATACAGCGTGAACTGGCTGACGGCGAGCACCGCCCCGCCCACCTCTGCGACGGACCGATTCATTTTGTCGGCATCGTCCGGAAAGATCCGCAATTGGGCGGTCTTCTTTGCCAGATGCCGGGCATCAAAAGGGGTGTCGGCGTGCGACATCCCCGCCAGAACCAGCAGGCCCGGGCCGATGGCGGAAACGCATGTTCCGGCCACGGTCACCGACGCCTGCTTAACGCGCTGGATGACCAGCCGCATGCTTATTCCGTCACGTGCGAAACGCGGAACGCCGGCAGGCGGTTGATCGCGGCCGCCACTTCGTAGCGGCGCGGCCGGGCCAGGTCGCCGCGCAGGTCGCGCACCAGCGTGTTGAGCCCTTCGTTGCTCAGGTCGCGGTCGACGAGGTCGAGAATTTCACGCAGCGGATAGCCTTCGTCCATGTAGCGCAGCTTCGCGTAGTAAAGGACGTAGCCGATCGCACGGGCCTGGTCCACGTCGGCGATCTGCTTCACCGCGGACAGGTCGACAATCGAGCGCCCAAACTGCAGGTAGTCCACGTCGTCGGTGTAGATGACCAGATCCTCGCGCCCGATACTCGGGTCGATGGAGCTCGGCATCGCCCAGCGGGAACGGCTGAGCATGGACGAAAGGTTGACCTCGCTGTCGACCACCGATGACGGCGTGATCTCCAGGGCCTGGGCTTCTTCCGTGATGTCCGTGAGGCGGAAGTTTTCGACCTTCAGGACCTTATCGGCGATCGGAATGAATTCGGCAACCAGGCTGCTGCCGGCGACGATCATCGAAATGCCCAGTTCATCAACCATCTGGCGCGCGCGGGCGGCCAGCGTGTTGCGGGTCGATTGACCCAGCAACGGATTCACCCGGGTGTCGGCAGACAGGAACGTGGAGGAAGAGGTATGCTCATCATACAGCAACACCCGGGCGCCGACTTCGAGCGCTTCAACCGTGGAGGCCGCCTGCGACGTGAACGCCCCCGCCCCCGTCGTCGAATAGGAGGCCGGGTTGCCGCCATCGGGCAGTGAGCGGGCAAACGCGGAAATGTCCACCTGCTGGATAGAACGGCCGGCTTCCGAACGAATACTGACCGCGTCGGAAACCGTTACAACATGCTCGCGGCCATCGCCCGGGATGTGGTTGTAGATGCCCTGCGCCAGGGCATCCATCAGGTCAACGCGCCCGCTGTCGGATTCGCCGAGAATGAGCGTCAGTCCCGTGGGAATTTCGAGGCCGCGGACCGTTCCGGCATGCGGCACTTCCACTTCGCCAACGAGCTCGGAATCGATTTCAACGGGGATCAAGCGCTCATAATCGGGAATGTCCCCGCCGGCAAGGCGGGTCACGAGAGCGCCCTCGCCAATGAAGCCCACCTGGCCGCTGGCCCCCAGATGCTGACGCAGTCGGTCGGCATCTTCCATGTTGTTGACGAAGCTGTCGGCTTCGGCGGTGTCCAGGTTGCAGTAGAGCAAACTGTTGCTCACCACTTCCGGCAGGTCTTCGAAAAAGATGCGCTGCGCCATCTCGCCATCAATCGAAACCACGGCTTCGCCATCGATGATCACGGCGCGCACCGGCAGGGTGATGCTGAGGCGCACCTCGATGTATTCCTTGGTCAGTATCAAGGCATTGCGCGGCAGAATCTTTTGGTTCGGCGCCACGGTGTGGATATGGCGGCGGGCGATCCCGTTTTGGTCATAGTTGGCAATGCGCTCGACGCTGCTGCCCAGCTGGCGCAGCAGCAGGTCTTCCATGGCCGTCCGGCGCACCGGGTTGTCGAAGAGGTAGTCGGGAATTTCGGCGATGGTTTGCGGAACGCGGATGCTGAAGACGGGCTGCATGGCCTCGTCGTTTTCCAGATCGATCTTGGCGCATTTAATGACGTATCGGGAAAAGTCGAAGTCGCCTATCAATTGTTGGTATTCGGAAAAAGGTTGCCCATCGAGTTCGACCAGCAGCGTGTAGAATTCCTTCTTATCCTTCATAATGTCGTTCCTTGTGTTACGTGGTTTTTAACCAACCAAATCTTAAATCGCAATTGGCCGTTTACTGTGCCTTGTCCGCACTCCTTTTGAAAGTCGCCTTTTCATTCTTTTTCGGGGCAAAGATCCCGGCATCCAAAATCCTGCTCGACACGTGCCCCACGCCGGATAAGCTAGCAAACTGATCCAACGGAGATTTTGAAATGCACTTTGAATTCGCAACGGCCCAACGCATCGTTTTTGGCCCCGGAAAACGACATGAGTTGCCCCAGCTCGTCAAAAACCTGGGCGTTCGGGCCGCCCTCGTAACCGGCTCGAACACCGAGCGCTCCCAGTCCATCTTCCAGCTGCTAAAAGAGAGCGGCGCCAACCCCGCCGCCTTCAGCATCCAGGGCGAGCCCACCACCGACCAGATTGCCACGCTCGCCCAGCAGGCGCGGGAGCAGGGGTGCGACTTTGTGGTGGCTCTGGGCGGGGGCAGCGTCATCGACGCCGGCAAAGCCATCGCCGCCCTGCTCACCAACCGCCGCGATCTCATGGACTATCTTGAAGTCATCGGCCAGGGCGAGCCGCTGACGGAAGACCCGGCCCCCTGCATCGCCATCCCCACCACGGCCGGCACCGGCGCGGAAGTCACCCGCAACGCCGTGCTGCTTTCGCGCGAGCACCAGGTCAAGGTCAGCATGCGCCACCCCAAGATGCTACCCACGGTGGCGCTCGTGGATCCCGAACTAACCATCTCGATGCCACCGGCCGTAACCGCCAGCACGGGGCTGGACGCGCTGGTCCAGCTGCTGGAAGCCTTCGTCTCCAGCAAGGCCAATCCGCTGACCGACGGCCTCTGCCGCGAAGGCCTCGGAAAAGTCGCGGGCGCCCTGCACCGCGCCTACCTCAACGGCTCCGACCTCGAAGCCCGGACCGACATGGCCCTCGGCAGCCTGTTTGGCGGCCTCGCACTCGCCAACGCCGGACTGGGCGCCGTCCACGGTTTTGCCGGCCCCATCGGTGGCATGTTCGAGGCGCCCCACGGACTCGTCTGCGCCGCCCTGCTGCCGGCGGTTTTCACCACCAACATCAAGGCCCTGGAGGCGCGCGCCGCCGAAAGTCCCGCCCTCGCAAAATACCGCGAGGTGGCCGCCCTCGTCACCGGCAGCGCCAACGCCACGCTGGAGGATGCCCTGTACTGGATCAACGACATGTCCACCCAAATGTGTGTGCCCGGCCTGCAGGATCTCGGCATCGCCGAGGCCGATTTCCCCGCCATTGTCGAAAAAGCCAAACGCGCCAGCAGCATGAAAGGCAACCCCATCCCGCTGACCGATGGCGAACTGACCCAAATCCTCGCCGACTCGCTCCACGCGCCGATCAACGGCGACACCACGCTCTATTTATAGGAACCATTGATGAACCCTGATAAACACCGATGCGATCCGTGTTCATCTGTGGTTCCGCTTTATGATCCAGCCCGGTAGCTAAAGCTTGAGACCGTTATGACAGAAGTCCAATTCGGAGCCCTTAACTATACGATACTCGGCCTCTACCTGACGGGCATGATTCTCGTCGGCCTGCTTTTTGCGCGGCGGCAGGAAAACTCTGAAATGTTTTTCCTCGGCGGGCGCAAACTGCCCTGGCTGGCCGTCGCCATGAGCATGTATGCCTCGCTCACCAGCGCCGTTACCTACCTCGGACTGCCCGGCACCGCCTACTCCGAAAACATTGCGCTCATCATCGTCTGCATCATAAGCCCCCTCGTCGCGCCGGTCATCCTGCTACTGTTCTACCCGCTCTACCACCGCCTGCAGGTCACCACCTCCTATGAATACATCCAGAAACGCTTTGGCGATCCCGCCCGCTACGGCGTCGCCGCGCTCTTCGTGCTCGCGCGGCTCGGATGGCTGGGCACGGTGGTCTATGCCCCCTCGCTGGCCATGTCGATCGTCACCGGCATCCCCCTCGGATCGTGCATCTGCATGATGGGCCTCCTCGCCACCGTCTACACCACGCTCGGTGGCCTCGCCGCCGTCGTCTGGACCGACGTCATCCAGTTCGTCATCCTCATCGGCGGCGCGCTTTGGATTGCGTTCAGCCTCGCCGCCGGGGTCGAAGGCGGCATCGGGCACATCATCGCGCTGGCCCACGAAACCGGCCGGCTGCATATCGCCGATGCCAAGCTCGATCTCTTCGCCCTATCCGGCCCCATCGTGGCCATCTCCTTTTTCTTCCAGCTGATGCAGGACTACGGCACCGACCAGGTCACCGTGCAGCGGCTCATGGCCACCGGCTCATTGCGCAACACCATCAAATCCGTCGCCTTCAACGCCTGCACCGATTTCTTCATCATCGGCCTGCTCCTGTTCATCGGCCTCGGGCTCTTCGCCTTTTTCCAGCAAACCGCCCTTCCCGTCCCCCTCGCCGCCGACCAAGTCATGCCCTACTACATCATTCAGCACCTGCCCCGCGGCATCTCCGGCCTGCTCATCACCGCCGTCTTCGCCGCCGCCATGTCCAGCATGGACTCCGGCATCAACTCCATCGCCACGGTATTGATCAACGACTTCAAAAAGCCCTTGTTTCAGGTTTCAGCTTTCAGCTTTCAAGTTTCCGACGTCACCCTCGCCCGCATCCTCACCGTTGTTCTCGGCATTTTCGCCACCGCCATCGCCTTCTACGTCTCCACCATTGGCGGCATCATAAAAGCCTTCGCCACCTTCATGAGCCTGTTCAGCGCGCCCGTCCTCGCCCTGTTCCTGCTCGGCATCCTCACCCGGCGCGGCAACTTCCACGGCTGGCTGGTCGGACTCTGCGCCTCCATTCCCGCCACGCTCTGGCTGCAGAAAACACTCGAAGCCCACTGGGTCTACTACTTCCCCTTTTCCTTCCTCACCGCCTTCCCCATCGCCCTGCTCGCCAGCCGCTTCTTCCCCTCCGCGCCCGCCCCCGACGAGCTCACCGTATGGAATCTGAAGAAAAACTAATTTACCCCTTGCAACAAAATCCGATTCCGATACCTTAGCCACCTCTTAACGAGAAATGACTGCGGGGTAGAGCAGCCCGGTAGCTCGTCAGGCTCATAACCTGAAGGTCCTCGGTTCAAATCCGAGCCCCGCTACCAATTTAAAAGACCAACCTTCGGGTTGGTCTTTTTTTTGATCAAGAGCGAGGGTTTGAACCTCGGTTCCCTGAAGTGAGCACAGCGAACGAAAGCAGATGTTGCGCAGCAAAAGACCCGTAGGGTGAGCGTAGCGAATGCAATCCGAGCCAGCTCGCCCCAAAAGACAGGAAATCAAATGCAGCCCGCTATGCAGGCGGTTGATAGTTGTTGGGTGGCCGTTGATAGTTAAAACCGGGCCACGGAGGGGAACCGGTTTTTCACCACGGAAAGGCATGGAGATAATTGCCAGAAGCGCTGAATCTACTGGGCAGAAGGGGATACTTAAATCCTAGGACTGAAGTCCCCCCTTTTATCCGTTCGTAAATTTTCAGGGATTTGTGGAATCAACGACTTCCCAGTGGTCGCGCTTCATCGAAGCGGCGTTTGAACAGGCTTTCGCGCCAGAGATCGCCGGCGTGCCGGGAATCAATCTTAAGGGGCGCCCCGATAGTTCTGGAACACAGGACGAAAGCGACGTATTTTATGAATAGTCTTAACCTAAACCGGAGGATGTTATGCGAGTTCACCGAGAAACCATTGACGTTCTAATCGACTTATATACCCAATGCCATCAGGTGTTGGAAGATGAGTATGATGCGGGAAAAGACGGTGAGGAAGCCATGGAAGCGGCGGCGATGGATTACATGAGCTGCCCGCAACGGGCGAAGTTTTGCTGCATGGTTGACAACCTTGATCCGGAGGTTTGCCGGGAGCTGATTGCTCTGATGTGGCTCGGCCGGGAGCCTGAAGATCATTCCCTCGCAGATTTTGACGGGTTGAAGGAACGGGCGGCTACAAAGACCGATGCCGGCAACTATCTGATGGGCAAAAAACGACTCCCGGAGCATTGGCGAACCGCCCTGGGGATGCTCCATGTCGAATAGATCATGGGTGCTGAGCCGTTCCTGACAGGGTGTTGGTCAGATCTGAATGGCACTAAGTTAAGAAGGTTTAAACGAAAACAGGGATTGGGATGATTTGGCTTTTTCTAAAAGTAGGACCGGCTTCCAGCCTGTCTGCGGCGCTAACCTGGAGCAACTGCGTTTATTTAGACAGGCTAAACAGGAATGACTGAATACTTAATAAATCCTGTCGATCCTGTTTATCCTGTCAAAACTTAATCCTCGGCGGTTGCGGGCCGGCATTGCGAAAGCAGACAGGCTGGAAGCCTGTCCTACATGATTGAACCGCCGTTGAAATACACTTAACTTAGTGCCATTCCTGCCAGATCTCATCGGGTCTAATACAATTCATCTTCCTGACCACAGCGCGGCCCCTGCTGAACGGGGGGACATGGAACGGTTCCGTATGAACAAAATACGCAACAGTCGCCCTCCTTGGGTTTGAGTAAGGCATGACACGTTGTGCACTCATACAACCACTGGCAGGCATCGGTTGGCATCTGCTCTTCTTTTTTAAATCCACACGCAGGACATGTGAGGGTGGATTTTAATACTAGGCCTTTGTCTTTCATACCGCTTGATTACCCCGCCGATTTCAGCGTTGCGTCCTGTTTTCTCCGCCAGCCTTGTCAGGCGGTTCTCTGCAAATGGCAATAGAGGTACATTTGCTCCACGCCGGTCGGCGTAATATGCAGTTCTTTGTGGTGGTGCTTGAGTTCAAACTCCTCGCCGAGTGTGCGCTGCAACTGTTCCGCACGGTACCGCTGCACCGGCAGACCACTGCACTTTGGCGGCGCTTCCTCGGCAAAGGTGCCGATCACCAGGTGTCCCCCCGGCTTTAACGCCTTTAGAAGGTGGTCCCGATACTTCCGCTGCTGTTCTGGCTTGGTGAGAAAGTGAAACACGGCCCGGTCATGCCATACATCATAACAATGGGACGGCAGATCAACGGAGGTGATATCACCCCCCCACCACGTAACCGGCCCGGCTTTTTCACCCAACCGGGCTTTAACCGAGGCCAGCGCCTTCTCTGAAATATCGAGGACGGTGATGGCCCGATAGCCTTCGTCCAACAGGTCATCGACCAATGTGGACGCGCCCCCGCCGACATCAATGATCGACGCGTCTTCGGCCAAGCCGAGCCCCCGGATACAATTCAAAGAAGCCTGCAAATGGGTTTCATACCAACCCAGCTGTTCGGCTGGCCTGGCCGAGTAGACTTTTTCCCAATGTTTTTTTTGGTTCATTGCATACCCGTCCACACCGTATGGCTGAAGCGGGTCGAACTTCCGCCCTCTGAACACCGCCATCATCCACCGCGCTGGCGGTCGGCGGCATTACTTCGTCAGCACCTTTTTATTTGGGTTGCTTCGTCGTTCTCAAATAAGGTTTCACCGTTTTCCATCCATCCGGAAACAGGGTTTCAGCATCCTCATTGGAGACGGAGGGTACGATGATTACATCTTCACCCTCTTTCCAATTGGCAGGCGTGGCGACATGGTGCTTGGCCGTCAACTGCATGGAATCGAGGACGCGTAGGATCTCATCGAAATTACGCCCGGTCGTCATGGGATAGGTCAGCATTAATTTAATCTTCTTATCCGGGCCAACCATAAAGACCGATCGAACGGTCGCATTGGTCGCTGCGGTGCGCCCTTCCGAGGTGCCCTCTTCTTCGGCCGGCAGCATATTATATAACTTTGCAACCGCCAAATCAGGATCCCCGATCATGGGAAAATGAACCGCGTGCCCTTGCGTTTCTTCGATATCCTTCGCCCACTCCGTATGGTCGTCGACTGGATCAACACTTAACCCAATCACCTTACAGTTTCTCTTGGTGAACTCGGGCTCCAGGCCCGCCATATAACCTAATTCAGTCGTACAGACCGGCGTGAAGTCTTTTGGATGCGAAAATAAAACGCCCCAGCCATCACCCAACCATTCATGGAAATTTATTTCCCCAAGGGTAGTTTGGGCGGTGAAGTTTGGTGCTTCATCGTTGATTCTAAGTGACATAACTTTCACCTTTTATTGGGCCACTTAATGGAACCGTTAAACCATGCAAGTGGCCTCGCGCATGGTCTAACGTGAGGCGCGAACCGCAGGGTGCATCAACTTTGGCCTAATGAAGCGAATCAAGCGCCCTGCCGGACCTCAATGATTTCATCCGCCATGCCGCCGTGGGCTTCCCGGCGGACCGCTTCCGCTGCCGCTTTGCTGGGAGCGGTGCAGAGGCAGAAAATGGCCTGCTCGGCTTCGCTGTACCAATAGTTCAGGAATTCAACGCCATGCTCGGCCTGCACCGCCAGATCCTTGCGATGCGCTTCGCCCAGCACTTCCGGGGTGATCCCTTCCACATTCCTGTGAATGTCCATGTATAACGGCATAACCGACCTCGCTTTCAGTTCTATTGATTCGCTATCGCTAATTTCCGTAAATACCCTCCCCCGACAAATTCTAAATAAACCCAATGACGCGATATGTCCAGCGATAAATGCCGGTGTGCTCAACGAACTTTTTCAGACAAGAAAATAGGCCCCCGATCCGCAACCGATTATTCGAATTCAGCGCAAATAAGGACGGGCTTTACAGCCCGAGGTTCTCCCGCTTTGGGCTTTCATATTCCGGGGCATCCGGTATGCCAAGGTCCCACGATTTGGGAAGGGGGTTCATGAACTACGTTTTACAGGTTTTGTTTATTCTGGTGCTGATGGCGGTCGGGTTTGTTGCGCGCAAGCGCGGCGTGGTGAGCGCGGTGGGCACCAGCGAGATGGTGCGGGTGTTGATGGCGGTGATCTACCCGTGCCTGATCTTTTCGTCGGTGACGCGGCTGGACGCACAAGAGCTGGCGGCCCAGTGGATTCTGCCGGTCATGGCGCTGGCGATTGCGGGAACGGGACTCTTGCTCGGACTGGTTTCCCTTCGCTGCATGAAGGGGGTCGACCCGCAGCGCGCCAACGCCTTTCTGTTCCAGAATACAATCAACAACTATCTGTTCCTGCCGCTGCCGCTGGTGCTACTGCTTTGGGGATCGGAGGGCGTGGCGCTGCTGGTCTTTGCGTCGATGGGCTTCGAGTTGACGGTCTGGACCGTGGGCGTTTTCCTGTTCAATCGTTCCAGCAGATTCGGCGAGGGCATCCGGATGGTGTTTGGGCCACCCCTGATCGCGCTGCTGTTTTCGATCGGCTGGATGTGCGTACGCGACCTGCTGGCGCCGGAGCTGCCGGAGGCGGGGCTTTTCGCGGAGGTCGCACGCCGCATACTGGAGCTGTTGTACTTTGGCGCGGAAACGGTCGGCCAGGCGACCGTGGCGGTTTCGATGATTATTTGCGGCAGCCGCATCGCGGCGCTGGATGTGCGCGCCGCCTTCGACCCGCACGTGTGGGTCGTCGCGGTCCTGCGCCTCGTCGTGACGCCGATCCTGTTTATCCTGCTCCTCAAACAGATTCCCATGGGCGAAATGGCCTACGGCATCCTCGCGGTCGTGGCGGTGATGCCGGCGGCGGTGGCCAGCCTGGTTTTCAGCGAGCGCTTTGGCGGCGATTCGGACTTTATTGCCGCCACCCTGCTGATCACGCACCTCGGCGCAATCGTCACGATTCCGCTGCTTTTGGCGTGGGCGTTGTGAGTAGTTACCTTTCCGAAGGCCGAATTTCGGAATTCAAGCGGCCACGCGGCTAGAGCAGATCGAGACGTTCCTTGGCCTTTTCCCGGGCTTCGACGGCGGTGTCGAAGGGTTCGGCATAGTCGATGAGCAGGATGACCTGCTTGTCCGGACGGACCTCCAGCACCCCTTCACCGCCGGCGTAGAACGTGTCCCCTTCCGGCGTGCGAACGGTCACCGCACCGGGAAGGAGCGCGGCAATCATGGGCGCATGGTTGGCCAGCACACCAAACGATCCTGCAACGCCCCAGGCGGTAACCCCTTCGGCGTCAGCGGAAAAGATGCGCCCTTCCGGACTGATGATCTGTAGAGGGAACGTATGCATGATTAGAGCGTTTTGGCTTTTGCAAGTACGTCGTCAATACCGCCGACCATGTAGAAGGCCATTTCCGGCACATCGTCGTGTTTGCCTTCGAGCACTTCCTTGAAGGAGCGGATGGTATCTTCCAGCTGCACAAACGCGCCGTCCATGCCGGTAAACTGCCTGGCCACGTCGAACGGCTGCGAGAGGAATTTCTGCACCTTACGCGCACGGTTTACGGTGAGACGGTCTTCTTCGGAAAGTTCGTCCATGCCGAGAATGGCGATGATGTCCTGCAGGTTTTTATATTTCTGCAGAATTTCCTGCACGCCGCGCGCCACATCATAGTGCTCCTGCCCGACAATGTTCGGGTTCAGGATGGTCGAGGTGGAGCTCAGCGGATCCACGGCGGGATAGATGCCGAGCTCGGAAATCGGGCGGGACAGTTCGGTGGTGGCATCCAAGTGGGCAAAGGTGGTGGCCGGCGCCGGATCGGTGTAGTCGTCCGCCGGGACATAGACCGCCTGGATCGAGGTAATCGATCCGCTCTTCGTGGAGGTGATGCGTTCCTGCAGCGCCCCCATGTCGGTACCGAGCGTCGGCTGATAACCCACCGCGGAAGGCATCCGGCCAAGCAGCGCGGAGACTTCCGAGCCCGCCTGGGTGAAACGGAAAATGTTGTCGACGAACAGCAGTACGTCCTGGTTCATTTCGTCGCGGAAATGCTCGGCCATGGTCAGCGCGGAAAGCGCCACCCGGGCCCGGGCTCCGGGAGGCTCATTCATCTGTCCGTAAACCATCGCGGTCTTATCCATGACGCCGGCCTCGCCCATTTCGCGATACAGCGCGGTGCCCTCGCGGGTCCGCTCGCCGACTCCGGCAAATACGGAGTAGCCGCCGTGGCCTTTGGCAATGTTGTTGATCAGTTCCTGAATCAAAACCGTCTTGCCCACACCGGCGCCGCCGAACAGGCCGACCTTTCCGCCCTTTTTGTACGGGGCCAGCAAGTCGACGACCTTGATGCCGGTCACCAGCATGTTGTCAGAGGTATCCTGCTGATCGAAAGCGGGGGCTTCGCGGTGAATGACCGCGGTGGACTCCGCTTCGATCGCGCCCTTCTGATCGATGGGATCGCCCAGCAGGTTCATGACGCGGCCCAGCGTTTTAATACCGACCGGAACGCGGATCATGTCGCCGGTATCCCGTACGGGCGCCCCGCGCACCAGACCATCGGTGGTATCCATGGCAATACAGCGCACGACGTTGTCGCCGAGGTGCAGCGAAACTTCCAGCGTGAGGTTGTCCGCTTCCTCGCTGATGGTGGGGTTCGACAGTTTCAAGGCTGACAGAATGTTGGGCAGTTGCCCGTCTGAAAACGTTACGTCGATCACCGCACCCAGAATCTGGGAAATTTTACCGGTTGCAGCTTCAGTACTCATGGATGTTCTCCTGTTTCTCTCGCATCTAAAATTTGTGGCATTCAATAAGGGTTCCGGCGGGTCGGCTACAACGCTTCGGCCCCGGAAATAATTTCAATCAGTTCGGTGGTGATCGCCGCTTGGCGGGCCCGGTTTCTCAACAGCGTATATTCATCGATCATTTCATGGGCGTTGGTGGTGGCATTGTCCATGGCCGTCATGCGCGCCCCATGCTCGCCGGCCGCATTTTCCAGCAGCGCATAGAATACCTTGAACACCACCAGCATCGGAATCAGGCTGTTCAGCAGTTCTTCCAGCGGAGGTTCGGCAATAAAATCCTCCTCCTGGATGGCATCGACCGGATCGTGATCCGCCAGGGTGGCCAGCGGGAGCGGAATCAGCTGATCGCTTTGCGGCACCTGGGCCAGCGGGCTCACAAAATGATTATAGAGCATGTGCACTTCATCAAACTCTTCGGCCGCAAACGCCTCGATTAGTTCTTCGGCAATAGCCGTCGCATCGCGAGAATGCGGCGAAGCGGTCACGCCCGGATAGTTTTTAAAGACGTCGGCCCGGTTGGCAAAATACACCTGCCCGCGCCGGCCGCAAAACGCCAGGCTCACCTGCTTGCCGCTCTTTTCCAGCTCTTCGCTTTTGGCCTGCACAAACTTGATCAGGTTATTGTTGAACCCCCCGCAGAGCCCTTTGTCCGAAGAAAAGACCAGCAGCAGCACCCTGCGCACTTCCTGGCGCGGGTTCAGCAGCGGGTGCATGTCCTGCTCGACCGCTCCGGCAATGCGGTAAATCAGGTTGTTCACCTCGTGCGCATAGGCCTTGGCCCGATTTTCCGCCTCCTGCGCACGGCGAAGCTTGCTCGCCGAGACCATTTTCATGGTCTTGGTGATCTTCACCGTGTTTTTCAGGCTGATGACCTTGCGGTTATATTCTTTGATGCTCGCCATAGTTTCTTACCGGATAAACCTATGCCTCAAAGGTACGCTTGAAATCTTCGAGGGCATTTTTGATAGTTGCCGTCAGCTCATCACTCAGCGCCCGTTCTTCCTCAATCTGCTTAAGGACGTCGGAATATTTCGAATCGAGGGCTTCGTTCAGTTCGCTTTCAAAACGCCCCACCGCAGCGACCGGAACATCGTCCAGATAGCCCTTGGTGCCGGCAAAGATGATGACGATCTGCTTGGCCACGCCGAGCGGGACGTGAACGCCCTGCTTGATGATTTCCATCAGCCGCTCGCCGCGTTCCAGCAGCTTGCGGGTGGATTCATCGAGGTCGGAAGCAAACTGGGAAAACGCCGCGAGCTCGCGATACTGCGCGAGGTCGAGACGAAGCGTTCCCGCCGTCTGCTTCATCGCCTTGATCTGCGCGTCGCCCCCCACCCGGGAAACCGAGAGGCCGGGGTTGATCGCCGGACGCTGGCCCGAGTTAAACAGGTCGGATTCGAGGAAGATCTGGCCATCCGTAATCGAAATCACGTTGGTCGGAATGTAGGCGGCAACGTCGCCGTCCTGCGTTTCGATGATCGGCAGCGAAGTCAGGCTGCCCGCGCCCTTTTCATCGCTCATTTTGGCGGAGCGTTCCAGCAGGCGGGAGTGTAGATAAAACACATCGCCGGGAAAGGCTTCCCGCCCGGGCGGACGGCGCAGCAGCAGCGACAACTGACGATAGGCCTGCGCCTGTTTCGT
>Ga0208879_1000158_pt1 | contig 73337 bp, 67 predicted proteins | sample Knorr_S15_td_Bot_FD_185605 | JGI IMG/M metagenome (GOLD analysis project Ga0208879, IMG submission 185605) | Marine microbial communities from Southern Atlantic Ocean transect - Knorr_S15_td_Bottom_ad_5009_LV_A (SPAdes) (version 2) | ecosystem: Environmental > Aquatic > Marine > Oceanic | place... | reverse complement strand
GCTCACGCTGGGGCATAAAAACATATTCCTTTTTCTTACGCAGCCAGTTGTCGTTGTTCAGAATTACCACAAGCTCATCGCCAAGTTTCTTTGCGCTTTCAAAAAGCCGCACATGCCCAACGTGCAGTGGATCCAGCCCTCCGCTTACGACAACAATTTTATATTCGCGAGCTCTCATTTTTGACGCATTGTCGGGAATAGAATGACTTCCCGGAGAGAATGAGAATTTGTAAGCAATGCCGTCAAGCGATCCACGCCGAACGCGAAACCGGCCGCGGGAGGCATGCCGTATTCAAGCGCCTCCAGAAACGTCTCGTCCAGCCGCTGGGCCTCTTCGTCGCCGTCTACCCGTTGCTTCTCCTGCTCCTCAAAAAACTCTCTCTGAAGTACGGGGTCGTTAAGCTCGGAAAAAGCGTTTACCACTTCCCAGCCGTTAATTATAAGCTGAAAACGGGCATCGTATTTTGGATTGTCGGGAAGCGGCTTTGCAAGAGGCGCAAGCTCAGTCGGGTGGTGAATCACAAAAGTCGGCTCAAGAATCTTTGGACGAATTGCTTTTTTGTAAATAAGATCTGCGACTTGCCCTTTGTTTAAATGCTTTTCAATATTTATGCCAAGCTTCATCGCCCTATCCACAAGTGCATCTCTATCTAATGATTCATAATCGATATCCAAATACTTTTGAAAAAGCACGGTAAACTCCACCCGGGGCCATGGCGGTTTCAAATTTATGGATTTACCCTCGTTCTCTAGTTTCGGATATACGCCTATTGCCTTAAATATATGGACAAACAGCTTTTCGGAAAACTTCATGACTTCTTTATAGTCAGAATACGCCCAGTAAAACTCAAGCGAGGTAAATTCCGGATTGTGCATGTGGTCCATGCCCTCGTTGCGAAACGACCGGCCTATTTCAAACACCTTCTCAAAGCCTCCTACAAGAAGCTTTTTAAGATCGAGCTCCGGAGCGACACGAAGGTATAAATCCATATCAAGGGCCTTAAGATGCGTTTTGAAAGGGCGGGCGGACGCGCCTCCTGGGATTGGCTGAAGCATGGATGTTTCCACCTCCATGAAGCCCTCTTTATGCAAAAATTCGCGCGTTGAGGCAATTATGCGACTGCGCGTCCTGAAAATTTTACTCACCTCATCGTTCATCAAAAGGTCGAGGTACCGCTTTCGGTACCTTTCCTCCACATCAGTTAAGCCGTGCCACTTTTCGGGAAGAGGCAGAAGAGATTTTGTGAGCATCTTAAAGCTTTGCAGTTCAAGCGTCTCCTCTCCTTTTTTTGTTTTGAATAAAACACCTGTCGCCTCAACAAAGTCGCCTATATCAAAATATTCCAGAAACTCATTGTACGCCTTGTCGCCGAGCGTATCTTTCTTCGCATATATTTGAAAATCACCGCCTCCGTCACGAAGATCAAAAAATGCAGAGCCGCCGTGCTCGCGAAGAGTCATCATCCTGCCGACTAATACAATCGTTTTCTCCGCGCTTGCGAATTTTTCAAAATTTTTATGAGTATCCGCCGCACTGCACGTACGCTTGAGGTATATGGGATAGGGGTCTTTCTTTTGGGTTTTGAGATTAGACCTCTTCTTTATCCTATTTTTTCTTATATCTTTTAGTGCCATTACGCGATTTTTACAATCTTATATTGCTTGTTTCCGCCTGGTGTGGATACCATTATACGGTCGCCTATTTTTTTTCCAAGCATTGCCTGGCCCACGGGAGAGTCCGAAGAAACCTCATTCTTTGAAGGATTGCTCTCTCCTTTGCCGACTATAATAAAGTTTTTACGCTGCGCGCCCGCGGATAGCCCAACTGCGCAGCCAATCTGAGCGGTTGAAACGGTCCTGCCGACTACCGGCTCTACGACCATGACCGTGCGCAGTGTTCCTTCTATTTCCATAATTCTGCCCTCTATAAATGCCTGTTCGTCTTTCGCCTCGGCATATTCCGCGTTTTCGGTGATATCGCCGAAAGACACAGCCTCCCTTATTTTCTCTGCAATTTGCGGCCTTTTTATCTTTACCAGAACTTCAAGTTCCTTATTCAGCTTATTAAGGCCCCTTTTGGTTATAAACTCTCTCTCCATCGCCAAGAATTAATAGTACGCATCAATTATTATTTATAAAGAGACATGTGTCAATATGCTATCCCTGGGGATAAATATCAAAGTAAGCCTCGAATATTTCCTTTGCGGCGCGCACAGCATAATCGCTCTTTTCGCCCTCTTCAAAAAGGACGGTCACAACAATTTCCGCGTCATCATACGGCGCAAAACCGGTAAACCAGGCGTGATTCCGCGCGCGCCCGGTCTGGGCGGTACCCGTTTTTCCGGCAATCTCATATGGAAAATCCGCAAGAAACACACCCGATCCCGACTCCACCATTCTCCGCATCCCCTCCCGCACGACTTCAATATTTTTTTGATCGCTAAAATCTTTATTTATAATCTTTGGCACAATCCGCTCTTCTCCGATCATTGAAGCAACTCTTGGCGAAAAAATAGTTCCTTTATTCGCAAATACTACCGTAGATACGGCGATCTGGAGAGGTGTTGCAAGAATATCGCCTTGCCCGATAGACGCCAGGTACGTGTCTCCGATATACCAGTTTTCCCCTTTTGTCTCCTTTTTCCATTTTGGCGTAGGAATAAGCCCACTTTGCTCGCCGGGCAAATCAATACCGGTCTTCTCTCCCCAGTTAAACTTTTTTAGATATTTCTCTATATTGCGTATGCCCAGCCCCTCTTGACCTTTATACCCCCCGCCAATCGTATAAAAATATACATTCACAGAGTCGGCAATGGCTTTGCGCATATCAGTCCAGCCATGCGCCTTCCAATCCTTAAACTCGTATACAACATCAGCATTGTACACGCTTCGCACCTCTATCGCCCCGGCGCTATAGACAAGGAATTCGGGGGTCACAAGCTCTTCCTCCAAAGCCGCTACCGCGATAATTGGCTTTATTGTGGAACCGCTGGGATATTCGCCCGCTATGGCCCTATTGAACAGAGGCCTTTTGGGATCGTTGACCAGTTCCTCAAACTCGCCTTGAGTTATACCCCGCTCAAATAGATTCGAATCGAACCCCGGCATGCTTATGATACTTACTACTCTCCCATCCCGCGGATCCATAAGCACAGCTACGGCGTGATCAACGTCAAGAACTCTCGCGTGCTTTTTTAAAATTTCATGGACTCTGCTTTGAAGCTCTTCATTTACATGAAGGGTAATATCCACTCCGCGACGCGGCTCTTTGCTCAATTCCTGGCCCAAAACATTTCCGGTGGAGTCGATCTCCTTTATGAGAATTCCCGGCTCCCCGCGCAAGGCATCGTCATAAAACGCCTCTACGCCTGCCTTGCCTACACGCTCACCCCGCGAATACTCCTTAAAAAGTAAATCGGACGCGGTTACCTCTCCCGTATAGCCGAGAACATACGAAAAGGAAATATCCGGGTGATATCCCCTGCGCAACACCTCGCTTATCTCAAAAAACGGATATTCTATAATGATGCTTTCGATCTTTTTAATTTCTTCTTTTGAAGCCCCCTTTACTATCGCATACTCGGAAAAACTTTTTGACTTCGCGTTTAAAAATTTTTTACGCATGTCTTCCGCATCCTCATTCAGGGCGATGGCGAGGGAATTGGATAATTCAAAAAAATCTTTATCGTCTATAATATATTTTTCCAATTTCGCGGATTTTATAAAAAGATCAAAATAGGTTTCATTGCGGGCCAGCACGATTCCGTCCGAGGAATAGATCAGCCCTCTCTCCGCGAAAACAAGGGAGGCCCGGGAAGAATTATCCTGAGCTTCAGCCGTATATCCGCCGCCCTTTGCAATTACAATATACGCGGAATATGAGCCGACAAATACAATCACTGCAATCTGCAAAATTTCAAACAGTAAAAAAACCAACGGTGAAATTGGTTTTTCTATTTTTTCTCCCTCCATTGCCTCCTCATCAAACTGCCGTAATTTTGCCGAATCAAAAAAAATCTCCTCGGGTTCTATGTGTTCTCGCGAAGAAATATTTATCCGGAACTTTTTAAAGGGATCTTTCACTGTTGTTTTACTCGTTTAGGATAAGAGTATCCCTAAGTTTGTCTATATTTTCCAATATAACGCCCGTGCCTCTTACAACAGCGGTCAGGGGATCTTCTGCAAGCTTCACCGGTACTTTTGTTTCTTGAGCAAGAAGCTCGTCAAACCCCCTAAGCAAGCCGCCGCCGCCTGCCAGCACTATGCCGTTTCGCATAATATCGGCCAAAAGCTCAGGAGGGGTTTCTTCTATGGTTTCCTTTACAGCAGAGACGAGGAAGCGGACTGATCCGGCAAGCGCATCCCGTACTTCTTTATCATAGATTATTATTTCCTTTGGAAGGCCGGTGATAAGATCCCGTCCGCGCATTACGGATTCCATCGCCTCCTCAAGCTCCATGCATGATCCTATCTCTATCTTTATCTCCTCTGCGGTACGTTCGCCCAGGAGCAGGTTGCGCTCCTCTCTTGCAAAATTGATGATATCTTCGTTCATTTTATCTCCCGCAACTCTAATGCTCCGTGATGTAACCATCCCTCCGAGAGAAATAACCGCAATCTCTGTTGTCCCCCCTCCGATATCCACTATCATACTCCCGACAGCGTCCTGTACGGGAAGCCGGGCTCCAATAGCGGCTGCTATCGGCTCCTCTATCAGGTAGACTTCTCTTGCCCCGGCATTTCGCGCCGCATCCTCCACTGCTTTTTTCTCAACCTCCGTTACTCCCGATGGAATGCCGATCACTACCCTGGGCCGGGGAAATAAAAAAATAGATCCCTTGTGGACTTTATGAATAAAATATTTGAGCATCTGCTCGGTTACCTCAAAGTCAGAGATAACACCATCCTGAAGCGGCCGCGTTGCGACTATGTGCGCAGGCGTACGTCCCACCATCTTTCTTGCCTCCTCCCCTATTTCAAGTACCTGGCCCGTTTTTTGATTTATCGCGACAACAGATGGTTCGTTAATCACAACACCCCGCCCCCGCACATACACGAGAGTATTTGCGGTGCCAAGATCGATTCCTATGTCTTTTGAAAAATAGCCGAAGAGTTTTGAAAACATTTTGGTACGTCTTCTAGTTTAATAATTTTTCCCGAGTCGCTATCACGCTCCTTCACCTCGACACTATCTTCCTCAAGGGTGCGTTCGCTCATAACAACTCGCATCGGCAAACCAATCACGTCCGCGTCAGCAAATTTTTCTCCCGCGGTGCTATCCGCACGATCATCGTATAATACTTCAACGCCTTCTTTTTGTCTCCCTACGAGAGATCCCCCGTAGGGGGATAAAAGGTCATACAGCTTATCGGCCGCTTTTTTTACATTACTATCTCTACTTGGTATGTAAATAAGATGAGCATCAAATGGCGCTACCTCCTTTGGCCAGAGAATGCCATTTTTATCATGGTATATCTCAACAACCGTTCCCATTAACCGGCTTACTCCTATGCCGTAGGAACCCATGACTACCGGCTTTTTCTTGCCCTCCTCGTCCTGAAACTCCAGGCCGAATGCCTCTGAATATTTCGTCCCTAACGGAAAAATATTCCCAACCTCTATAGCATTACTTTTTGAAATATTGCCTTCGCAATTTGGGCACTTACCGCCTTCCTTTAATTTGGAAATTTCACTGTTTTCCGCGTATCTACACTGAGAGCAGTATAATATAGTATCCTCGCCCACATCAGCAAACGCCTGAAATTCATGGGTATTTGAAATGGTAAATTCCCCGCCGCTCGCGAGCGCATAATAAGTATCGAGCCCGCATCGTTTAAATACATTAAAGTAGGCCTCCTTTACTTTTTCATAATACGCAAACAAATCCTCTTCGGATACATGAAAACTGTACAGATCCTTCATTAAAAATTCCCGCCCGCGCAAAATGCCGCTTTTTGCTCTTGCCTCGTTTCTGAATTTGGTCTGTATCTGATAAATTGCCTTAGGGAGATCTTTATATGAGCTTATATACTTTGAAGCGATAGCTGTTAAAACTTCTTCATGCGTCCAGCCAAGGGCATAGGGCGCCTTTTTGTCTTTTTTACCTAGCACATCAAAGCCCACATCAAGCTTGAATCTATCAGTTTGCTCAAGATATTTTCTATCCACAAGGGCAGGCATAAGCATCTCTACTCCGCCGATGGCATTCATTTCTTCGCGAATAATCTTATTTATCTTCTCAATCACCCGCCATCCCAGCGGCAGATATGAATATACGCCGGCAGAGTTTTTGTAGACAAAACCGCCCCTTGCAAGAAGCTTCGCATTCACTGCCGTCTCGTCCGCCGGCGCCTCCTTTAACGTCTTGGTAAAAAGTTGAGATTGTCTCATGGTAAATAAAAACCTGCCATTATTATAGCAGGTTCGACAAGCTCACTGCAAGCAACCTTTACCGTTCGGATGCTTGACTCTGCAGATCTTCTGTGCTACGCTTACCCGAAGCACATTTGACAACAGAATAGAGGAGGGTGAGTCATGAGTGACCACGGCGCCAGACACGACAGCCATGGTCATGCGCATGACCATGGCCCTAAAATTGAAAAGCACAGCCATCACTCACATTCCCATGCCGACGCGCCATTCTGGTTGCTCATGTTGGGATTGGTGTTTAATTTTTCAATTTTCGTTGCCGGAATGTATATGTGGCAGAAGTCCTCGAGCGTTGCCATACTTGCGGATTCGCTTCACGACTTCCTTCACTGCATAATTTATGCCGTTGCCATTTGGGGCAATGCTGCATACAACCAACGCCGTCAAGCTTATGCAAGTTTATGGATTGGAATTATTATAATCTCCACCGCGCTGTTTATTGGCACCCTCGGAATAGTCAAAAGCATCCACCCCGATGAAGCAATCAGCACCTATATGCTAATCATCGCCTCCATTAATCTCGCAAGCGAACTGTTGATAGCCGGGCTAATGCTCAGCGTGAAACACAATGAAATTCGAATCCGCAATATATTCTTAATTCGCAGAATACTCCGCGATGTGATAGTTGACGGGCTTGGCTCGTTTGGCGTGCTTATAGCGGGTATACTCGTGCTGACCGTCCAATATTACCGTGCAGACGGCCTCGCCGCGATTACGATTGCCTGCATTGCGCTGGTTTTTGGAATCGCAACCGTAGTTGATGCCCGCAATGAGCTACGCGAAAATGATGACTCGCCTGAAGAGGGCCTACATGAACATTGAGAAACAAAATATAAAAACCCCTAATTGGGGTTTTTTATTTAGCCCTGAATATCTATAAAAACTTCCCGACATCGCGAAACGTAATCGCAATCATTAGAAGTATGAGCAGGGCAAAGCCCACCGTATGCGCTATTTTTTCATATTTTTGGTTCACCGGCGAACCCTTTACTTTTTCTATAGCAAAAAACAGCAAGCGTCCGCCGTCCAGCGCCGGAAAAGGCAAAGTATTTATAATTGCCAAGTTTATAGAAATTAAAGCCATAAATTGAAGAAGAAATATAAAGCCCATCTTCTGAACTTGGCCTGTCATGACCGCAATACCCACCGGCCCCGAAAGGTCGCCCCTTAAAGTCCCGGAAGTCGCGAAATCCGAAATTATACCGCCGAATGCTTTGAGCGTAGCAACCGTCACAAAAAACGTGCTTTCCACGCCCTTTAACGGCGCTATATAAAAGGGATAAGAAACCTCTCCGGTCTTGAGCATTGCAATGCCTATAGCGCCTTCGCCTTGGGGAGGGTCGCTGCGGGGAACAAGGTTCCTTTTCAATATCTCATTTCCGCGCGCGATAGAAATCGTAATTTCCTCGCCCAAGTGCCTGGATGTAAATCCTTGGACATCTTCTATATTTTTGACATCCGTAAGCATATCTACGCCAAGCTCCATTCCTATTATAGAATCGCCCAGTTGAAAACCGGCGCTTTCGGCTGGAGAATTCGCGGATACATCAGTTATCCGTACTTGTACATTTTTTATATTTGCAATATTTTCCTGTCCGTTGATTACTTGCGGCAAGCCGACTCCATGGCCAATAGAAAAAATAACAATGGCAAGGAGCATATTCATCAAAACCCCCGCCCCGACGATTAGCGATCTTAACCTAATGCTTTTTGACGAAAAACTCCTCGGATCATCCTTTTTCTCGCCGTCCTCTCCGTAAATTTTTACGAATCCCCCTATTGGCAGAAGATTTATTGAATATATTGTCTCACCGCGCTTTACGCCAAATACTCTGGGGGGGAATCCGAGTCCGAACTCCTCCACTTTAACTCCGGATTTTTTCGCAGCAAAAAAATGTCCGAACTCATGGACTAAAATCAATATCGCAAGTATGGCTATAAAAAGTAAAACTGTAAAAAACATAACCTATATGGACATTACTTCTGTCTCCTTCTTCTGCCCAATTTCCTCTATCTTTCCACTATATTCATCTATAGTCCCCTGCACCTCATCCCTCTTTCGAAAAAGCTCATCTTCAGAAATTTCTCCTCTGTCTTCTTGTGACTTTAAATCCTGAAGCGCATCTTCTCGCACCCGCCTCATTTTTATCTTTGCTTCCTCGACGGTCTTTCCAACTTCCTTCACAAGTTCCTTCCTCTTATCTTCCGTCGGGGCGGGAAAAGAAAGCCGTATAGATTCGCTATCAACTACCGGACTCACATCATTCATCGCGCTCCTTAAGGCGCTTTCAATATTTTTTATAATATTTTTGTCCCAAGGATCGATTAAAATAAGACGGGGTTCGGGGCTTGAGAGTGTTGCAAGCTGATTGAGGGGCATTTTTGAATCATATACTTCAACCTCTATATTTTCTACCATATCAATGGAAGCACGCCCCGCCCGAAGCTTGGCAAGCTCATTCCTTAAGTGCTCTATTATTTTTTCCAGTTCTTCTTTTGGCATTTATTTTACGCCTGCAAATACAATACTTGAATCATCGGGCGCAACCCGGATGACACTAATTTTTCTTGCGGTATCAAGCTTCTTAATCTGCCAGCTTTTGCCGCCATCCTCACTCTTGTGTATCTGCGAATCAACGCCTATATATATCACATCTCGAATCTGCTTATCAAGCCCGACGGCAGATACTGCCGGCTCCTCCCCCGCTACGAGAAGCTCAATGAGCGCAAAAGACGCCCCGCCATTACCTGATCTCAAGAGGCCGTGTGAGGTTGCTATATATATACTACGCTCGTTGTGCGGATCAACGGCAATTTGCTCAACCTGAAAATCTCTTCCGTATATAGATCGTAATGACGATGTTATATCCTGCCATGACTGACCGCGGTTTGACGTTTTAAATATTTTCCCGGCAATCCGCGCATACATAACGCGGGTATCGCTTGGAGTCATGTGTAAAGCGAACAGCGGCTCGTCGAACTCCCTTTTCACTTTCCACGACTCGCCAAAATCATTGCTTTCAAGAAAGAGTCCCCTCTGCGTCCCGGCATAAATAATACTTGTGTCGTAAGAGTCGATCCATACGCCAAGCACCTTGTCGTCGTCAGATATAGCGGAATACACTTCATAAAAGCCCTCTTCTTTTGACTTCAATATACGGCCTCGCTTGTCTTGCGAATACGAAGCGATATAAATGCGCTGGGAATTTTGCGGATCAATCGCAAATGAACTTACCGCCTCCCCGCCCGAGAGAACCCCGCTTGCAACAAGACGCCATGTGTCTCCCCTGTCCTCGCTTTTGTGAAGCCCGCTGGATGCGGCAACTGTCAAAGTATTTGCGTAGGCATCTTGAAATTCCATGCTAAATATTTTACTTCTTGTAAGATCTCCACTTAACTGGCTCCAAGACCGGCCAAAGTCATCCGATCTAAAAATCCCACCATCGCTTGACGTCGCAGCATATTCACTTTCCAAAACCCCCAATTTCACGAAATAGGGGGACATGGCATTATAGACATACCCAATCAGCAAAAACAGACCTATAAGAGAAATTGTTATTATAAGTGCGTCGCGCATGTGTTTAGCGGGCCTGACTCCCTTGCTCTAAAAATGCACCTTCAAGCAAAAGTTGAGGATTTGCGTTTGTTGTTGCAATGCTTTTTTTAACCGCAAGGATTTTTTTTATAAAATTAATATTATTCTTGTTCTGATCTTTGATAAATTTATCGCGCAATTCTATCAGCCAAATATCAATAACCTCAATAAGCGCGGGTTTATTTTCTAAATTATATTTTTTTACAAGAGCAAATTTATCGCACAGCATACCCGCTTGAAGCACACGAACTGCTTCAATGTGCTTTACTGGAATATTTTCCTTCCCGCCCCCGGAAGCACTTGGGCTATTACTTGAAAAACGGATTTCTAATGTCCGCGAAGCAATCGTCGGCAAGACCCTAGAACGAAAAGGCGCGATAAGTATCAACAGGACATTGCCCCTTGGCTCCTCAAGGAGCTTGAGAAAAGAATTTGCCGCCTGATTTGTCATAGCCTCGGCGCTATTAACAATTGCTATCTTTCTGTCTGACAGAAGCGCAGATGTAGAAAATTTACTTTTAAGCGAACGAATTTCATCTATTTGTACAGAAAAATTGTCCAAAAGCAAAAAGTCGGGGTGCGTGCCGTAAGATACTTGAAAACATGAATCGCATGCACATTCTTTGCTATAAAATTCAGAGAATTTACTATCCCCCGGCCCCTCATTGCCTTGCTTGGGATGAAGCAGCCACTTTGAAAATTTAAGGGCTATATCTTGCTTATTTTCCGCGTCCAAACCCGCAAAAAGAAGTGCGTGGGGAAGATTTCCATTATAGGCTAATCGTGAAAGCAGGTCTATGCTGTCCGCATTAGTCATGCTCTTATCTTACAACATTCTCCCACAAACTCCAATATGTCTTTCTCAAACCGTTCATGCGAAAATTTTTCAGCCCGCTTCCTGATAAGGAGGGGGCTATAGTTTTCATAATTTTCGTTAAGCCGGCGAAGGCCGTCCGCAAGCACTACGGGATGCGCATCATCAAAAAACTCTCCGGTTGCTCCCTCTATTACTATCTCCTTCGCGCCGCCATTGCCAAATGCAAGCACGGGCTTCCCGAATAGCATTGCCTCGGCCATAGCTATCCCAAAATCCTCTTCTCCCGGATATATAAACGCCTTACAATTTTTGTAGTATTCAGCAAGAGTGTCATCGTCCAGACGCCCCAAAAATTTAATATTCTTTGCGTCGCCCGCAAGCTCCCTAAGACGCTTCCTATCACTGCCTTCGCCTATTATCACAAGAGGAAAACCCAGTTTTTTAAACGCCTCTATGGCAATATCAATTTGCTTGTAGGGGCGAAGTTGCGAAACGATGAGGTAATAATGCGAATTGCCGGAGATCTCGATATTACTTTCTGCGCTCTCCCAGCCTCTAACTGGCGGATAAATCACTTTCGCCTCTTTTCCGTAGTATTTACGGATGCGCGCGGCAACATGCTTTGAGTTTGCTATAAAATAATCTACGCGCCGCGCGGCTTGCTGATCCCACATGCGTAAAAGATGAATCGATATCTTTACAAAAATCCCCCTTATCCCCCGCTCTCCCAGCATACTTGAATACGAATGAGTCCAATCCCACAAATAGCGAGTGGGCGTATGGCAGTAGCAAATATGCACAGTATCCGGCCGAGTGATTATACCTTTACAAAATGCAGAACAAGAAGATATCACGATATCAAACTCCGATAAATCCAACCGCTCCACTGCCGAGGGAATTAAAAATGAAAAATATTTATAGCGCCTCCGAAAAAATAATGGCAGTTTTTGCAAAAAACTGCCCCTTACTATTGCATTGCCCAAAAACTCCCCCACAAATTTTTTATCATATACAACCGAATATATCGGCGCCTCCGGAAACATCTCGTGGAGCGCCTTCAGCACCCTCTCCGCCCCCCCAATACCCAGAAGATAATCGTGTACAAGGGCAATTCTATTCATTTTTTAGACATTATACTCCTCTTATACACTTCAAGATTCTCTAACGCAACGCCTGTGCCTTTGGCGACGCATAGCAAGCAGTCATCCGCGATATAGGCAGGCACGCCGGTTGCTTCCGTAAGCAAAGTGTCGATATTGGAAAGCAGAGCTCCGCCGCCCGAGAGGATCATCCCCTTGTCCATAACATCCGCGGACAGTTCCGGGGGTGTTTCGCGAAGCACGGTTTTTACGGTCTGCACAATGCTTCGCAAGTTGTCTGCCATTGCCTCAGTGACTTCATTTGTCTTTAACGTTAGATTTCGAGGAAGGCCTGTCAGCAAATCCCTTCCCTTTATGGAATACTCTTCTTCGTCCTGGACGGGCAGGGCAGAGCCGATAGTTTTTTTAATTTCCTCCGCCGTCTGCTCCCCCACCGCAAGATCGTGCTTTTCCTTGATATAGGCCGTAATTGACGCGTCTATTTTGTCGCCGCCTACGCGTACGGAACTTACGCATACAATCCCTCCTAATGAAATCACAGCGACCTCGGTTGTCCCCCCGCCAATGTCCACTATCATATGGCCGGAGGCAGAGTTTATAGGAATGCCGGCGCCTATCGCGGCAAGTATCGGCTCTTTCACCACATAGGCGGCCTTTGCCCCCGCTTTGACAGTAGCTTCTACCACGGCCCGTCGCTCTGTCGAGGTGATGCCCGCAGGTACGGATACCATGATTTCCGGTTTGAATAAACGAATCCTGCCACTGACTTTATTGATGAAATAACGTATCATCGCCTCTGTTACGCGATAATCCGCGATTACCCCGTCTTTGAGCGGCCGATGAGCCACTATGGTATCCGGGGTACGCCCAATCATTTCCTTTGCTTCGTTGCCGACAGCAAGAATAGCATTATCGCTTACCGATATTGCGACAACCGACGGCTCGTTCAGGACAATGCCCCGCTTTGGAACATATACAAGCGAATTTGCCGTTCCTAAATCTATGCCAATTTTACCAAGTGAAAACATAATTATATTTTTTCTATATCTGCCCCTAACGCTCTCAGGCGTCCCTCAAGATCCTCGTACCCTCTTTCTACGTGCTCAATATCGGAAACAGTAGTCGTGCCACGGGCGGCAAGACCGGCTATGACAAGAGCTGCACCTCCTCTCAAATCACGACTCTTTACATTGGCGCCGCGAAGTGTGCTTGGCCCCCAAACAACCGCGCGATGAGGGTCGTATATTTTTGTCTTTGCGCCCATCTTACTGAGCTCACTAAGACAATTAAAACGCTTTTCATATAGCGGCTCGTGAATAAGCGTAGCGCCCTTTGTTTGGGTAGCAAGCACTGCAAATGCCGACTGAAGGTCTGTGGGAATGCCCGGGTGCGGCAAACACTGCACACTCGCGATACTCATTCTTTTTCCCTCCGCCCCGGCGCCCGGAAACCCGGAAGAAACCTCAACAACATCGCGCTTATTGGATATTTTGATATCCGCTCCCGCAGAGATAAGCTTTTTAATCACGAACTCAAGATGCGAAACCGGAACATTTCTAATCCTCACATCCCCCCCCGCCGAAAGAGCCGCAATGATAAAGGTACCGGCTTCTATATAGTCAGACACAATATTACAAGATGCGCCTGCGAGCGCAGCCGTGCCCCGAACCTTAACCGTATTAGTGCCCGCGCCCCGGATCCTCGCACCCATCTTTGAAAGAAATTTTGCGAGATCTTCCACATGCGGCTCGCAAGCCGCAATTTTTATTGAAGAATCAACCGGAAAACAACTCAAAAACATAAGCATGTTTTCGGTTGCCGTAACGCTGAATTCGTTTAGAGTAACGACCGAAGGGGACTTTATTGAACGGGGAATTTCTACGGAGAAGGATTCTTTCCCGGTGATCACGCGCGCGCCCAAATCCTTAAATGCCTCAAGGTGTGTGTCAATAGGACGCGATCCTATACTGCATCCTCCCGGATAGTGCATCTTATTTACTCTCCCGAACCGGGCAAGCAATGGGCCCAAAAGCAATATAGATGCGCGCATTTTTTTCACTGACTCGCTGTCCAATCTATCCGGATCTATATCCCTATTTACAATATCAACTGACCTCTTCCCCGTCCACTGCACGCTTGAACCCATCTTCTCAAGTATATTTATAAACTGATAAACATCAAGGACAAGAGGGAGATTGCCTATTCTGCATCTCTCACTAGTCAAAATAGTAGCGGCAAGGATTGGCAAGGCGGCGTTCTTTGAGCCACGCACATCTATCGTGCCCGAAAGCAAATTGCCCCCCCTGATTAAAAATTTCTTAGACATAATATCCACTTACAATACTATAAAAAATAAGGTCTGGCAATATTCGAGATTTTGGTATATTATAGACGCATGACAAAATCCGTCCGAACGCTCTTATTTGCCTTGTTTGTTACGTTATTTCTGCTAATTACTCCGCTGGTTATCGGCTATTCGCAGGGGTATCGCCTTGACTGGCAGGATAAAACAATAGTACAAACCGGGGGACTGTTTCTGGAGCCGAGACCTGCGCCTGTTGAAGTATATCTCAATGAAAAACTTGTAAAAAAGAGTAGTTTTGTGTTTCAAAATGTTTTTTTGGGAAACCTTATACCAAAAAATTACCGGCTTAGAATAGAAAAAGAGAATTATTCCGCATGGGAAAAGAATCTCGATATATTCCCGAAATTAGTTACTGAAGCAAAAAATATTACGCTCTTCCCGGAACTCGGCCGAGAAGCCGAAAATGTAATTGGATCCAAGCTTAGGGATTTTTCCGCTTCGCCCTCCGGAAAATACTTTGCATTTATAAACAACGATTCCACGCCTAGAATAACCCTATACTCAATAAGCGCGCAAAAAGTGACGCTTACTTTCGATGCCCCGGCTACTTTCTCTGATTACAAAATAGAAAATATACAATGGAACAAGGACTCAACCCGCTTTATGTTTTTGCTTAAAAGCGACGCCTCCCGGAAGTGGGTATCGGTAGACCCTAAAGCCGGCGCTCTCTCGAGTATTGATATCTCGAGCGACATATTATCATCCGGGGATTTTAGGAAATATACAAAAGAACTGTACAAACCGGTGATAAGCAAAGTAAAATGGAGCCTCGTTGACTCCGATAAACTCTTTTTTGTCGCCCACGATAGGGACAAAAAATATTTACTTTTCTCATACAATATCGCGTCCAAAAAAATCTCGCCTCCGCTTGCGTATGATGTTCTGGAATATTCACCCGAGAAAAATGCGGTGTTTTATGTCTCCTCGATGCTTGAAAATATCAACCGGCTAGACCCAAACACAAAAAAAATATACCAGGTTTCATTCTCCAATATTTTTGGCAAGGAAAAGAGCGCTCCAACCACCTTTGTTTCTCATGCCCAAGAACAATATCTGATACTAAAAATTGCTGACGCCTTATATCGCCTTGATAAAAAAGCCGGCTTAATGCAAAAAATTTCGGATGGCGTGGAGAGCGCCGTAGTAGCGGCAGACGGCAAAAAGATTCTGCTGACAGGAGAAAAGACTCTGTCAGTTTATTGGCTGGAGGACACACAGATACAGCCGTTTCGCGATGCCGGGGATTTGGAAATTATATACACCTCTGCCGGCGCGATCAACGACGCAGTATGGTTTAGCAAAAATAACGCGTATGTATTGTTCGCCGATCAAGATACTATAAAAGTAGTAGAGCTTGACGGCCGAGATAAGCGAAATATACATATGCTCACCGAGAAACCGGCAAGTAAATTGTTTTACGAAAAGGATAAGGAGATACTCTATTTTCTGTCAGACGAAACCCTATACTCTCTGTCGCTCAAATAAATCCCGCAAAAAAATAAAATCCCCGCAGAGGCGGGGATTTTATTTATAGCTATATTTCTCCTATCGCTTTGACCACTGAGGGGCTTTGCGGGCTTTTTTTAGGCCGAATTTTTTACGCTCTTTCTTGCGCGGATCGCGCCTGAGGAATCCTGCGCGCTTAAGGCGTTTACGAAAATCGAGATTAAACTTCACAAGGGCCCTCGCTGTACCATGGCGAACCGCCACTGCCTGCCCAGCGATACCTCCGCCGCGCACTAAAACCGAAACACTAAACTTATCCACCACTTTCATCTTCTTTAACGCCTCGTCCGCAATGTGCTGAAGCTCTGCGGTGGGAAAATATTTAGTATATGGCTTTGTATTTACCACGAAACCTTTCTCACCTCTTGTAAAAAGCCGCACGCGCGCAGTCGCCCGCTTCCTTCTTCCGACGGCCTCGTAATACCTTACAGGAAGCTGCTTATCCGCTTCCTTGGTGCCTACGACAGCTTTGGAAGATTTCTTTTTCGCCACTTTGCTGACCGCCGCCTTTTTAGGTGCAGCTTTGTCTATAGATTTCTTTATCGCCACTTTGCTGACCGCCGCCTTTTTAGGTGCAGCTTTGTCTATAGATTTCTTTATTGGTTCTTTTTTTGTAATTTCTTTATCTGCCATGTTATATTATTTGACTACAAGCCGCTTCATCAATTTTACGCGCGTCTTATTTACGGGAAGCATGCCATAAACCGCCCGTCGCAATGTCTCGCCCGGTTTCTTTTTTTCAAGATCCTCATAGATTATTTTTCGTATACCCCCGGGGTATCCAGTATACCTCCAATATGGTTTTGTGCTTGCCTTATTACCGCTAATTTTTACCTTATCGATATTTACGACATCCACAGAATTTCCGGAATCAACATACGGTAAAAATTTCGCGGAATTTTTACCGCGCAAAATCACCGCGATCTCTGTTGCAATACGTCCTAATATTTTATCAGTGGCATCGATAGTGTGCTTCATACAAATTCTATTACTGCCATTTTTGCGGAATCGGTCCTGCGCGGAACGCGCTTTATGATCCTTGTATATCCGCCGTTACGCGCCTTATAGCGCGGTCCGATATCGGAAACAAGTTTCTTCGCGGCCTTAGCATCCCGGAAATCCCGCGCAATCATGCGCCTGGTATTTACCGTGTCCTTCTTTGATTTCGTCACAATTTTTTCTATATATCCCCGCAGCTCCTTCGCCTTTGCCTCGCTTGTTGTAATTTTTTCATGCAAAACCAACGCCTGTGCAAGGCCCCTCATAAGTGCCGTTCGCTCATCCCGCTTTCTTCCGAATTTTTTTCCGCGCTTTGCTTTGTTCATTTCTTTTTCGCTTTTTTGGCCTTAGCCGTTGGCTTTATTTTAGTAGTTTTTTTAACAGCTTTCTTAGCAGAGGGTTTTGCTTTTTTAACTGCTGACTTTTCTACACTCTTATCGAATTGTCCTGAAATTTTAAAATGCTCAACGAGAAGATTAGTAGCATACTCAAGCGCCTCCTGGGGGGAGATAGTGCCGTTTGTTACAATTTCCAGACGAAGCCGGTTAAAATCCGTACGATCTCCGACTCGCATATTTTCTATTTCAAAATTTACTTTTCGCATCGGTGTAAAAATTGCATCAAGAGGAATCGCTCCTATCTCAGCCCCTCCCTTTAACTGCTGCTCAACAGGCACATATCCAAGACCAGGCTCAATAGTAAGCTCAAGTTCAAACTTCACATCCTTGCTTGTGAGGGTTGCGATGTGGGCATCCTTGCTTGCAACTTCAACCTGACTTGGAGCCTCTATATCGGCAGCCGTAACCTCGCGCGCACCTTTTACTTTTATCGTCGCTGACTGCGGCTCATCACCGTGAAGCTTTATGGAAATTTGCTTTAGGTTTAGCGTAATTTCCAAGACATCTTCCGCTACACCGGACAAGGTAGAAAATTCATGGGGCGCCCCTTTTATTTTAACCTTGGTAATTGCGGCACCCGGAAGAGAAGAATAAAGCGCCCGCCTTAAAGCATTGCCGACTGTCACGCCATATCCGGGATAAAGCCCCTCTATTTCAAAAACAGCCCTGTTTTCACTTTGCTCTTTAATTTTTGGAGGAGTTGGTAAAGTGATTTGCATATTTTTAATTAATTATCGTGAATAAAACTCAATTATTGGTTTTACACTTGCCATTATCATGGGATCCTCTACTGTGGGCTCGGCAGAAATTACAGCCGTTAAGTTTTTCTTATCAAGATTAATCCAGGATGGGACTTCATACTTAGCGAGCGTCACTGTAAGCTCTTTAAATGGCACAATACCGATACTTAAGGGGTGGATACTGATGGTATCACTAACTTTAACCCCGAAAGACGGTGAGTTTACATTACGCCCATTGACCTGTATATGCCCATGACTCACTAGCTGTCTTGCAAATTTTCGCGTAGATGCAAAACCGCATCTATATACTGTACTATCCAGCCTGCGCTCAAGGCCCTGTATTATCAAATCCGGACCCTTCCCATGCCCAAAATAACTACGAAATTGTCTTTCGCGCAATCCATAAATCGCTTTAAGCCCTTGTTTCTCTTCGAATTGCTGCCCATATTCAGATTTTGTTCTTTGAAATCGCTTTGGCATAATTATACTCGCCTTGCCTTCTTAGGCCTACAACCGTTATGCGGAATGGGGGTTTTATCCTCTAGGGAGGAAACATTCGTGCCACGTCCGACAAGAGCCCGAATGGCCGCGTCTCTCCCGGACCCCACGCCTTGTACATATATAGAAACTTTTCCGATATCAATATTACCGAGTTTTTCAAATATATTTTCCACAACTCTTGACGCCGCAAAAGGCGTGGCTTTTTTGGGACCCTTAAAGCCCATCGCTCCCGCACTAGACCATACAAGCATATTCCCGGCCGCATCGGTTACGGAAATTAATGTATTATTATAACTTGCGGAAATATAAATACGCGAGGATGACAGGCTGGTTACCTTCTTCTTGCCGCCCTGTTTCTTTTTGTCTACCGCATCTGTCACTTCCAAATCTCCCATGACCTCTCCCTCTGTTTGCTTTGTTATACGTTTTTTACCCATGATTAAATACTAAGTCGGGCTTGCAGCCGGTTTTTTGCCCGATCCCATTGTGCGGCGAACATTACCGCGAATAGTCCTTCCGTTTGTCCGGGTTTGCTGGCCGCGCACCGGCAGGCCCCTCATATGCCTAATGCCCCGGTAACAATTGATATCCTTTAGCCGCTTTATACTAAGCTGTACATCTCTTCGCAATTCTCCTTCTACCTTATATCCTCCTTCTATAAGACCTCTCAGCGTATTTAACTCTGCCGCGCTTAATTTATTCGCACGTATATTTGAGTCGATTTTCGCTTCGGATAAAATCTTCTTACTGGAAGAAAGCCCTATGCCATATACATATGTAAGAGATATCTCTATTCTTTTATCTTCGGGTATATTTACCCCCGCAATTCTTGGCATTATTATCCTTGTCTCTGCTTATGTTTCGGGTTGCTTGTGCATATAACAAAAACCCGACTGTGGCGTCGAACTATTTTGCAATTATTACAAATCTTTTTTACGGAAGATCTAACTTTCATTTATATCTATATATTATTCTGCCTCGCGAGCCATCGGGACTAACCTCAACAAGCACCCTATCTCCGGTTAATATTCGTATGAAATTCACTCTCATACGCCCCGCAAGATGTGTCAAAATTTCTTCGCCGCCGTTTAATTGTACACGAAAAGTTGTATTTGGCAAGGCCTCGGTAACAATGCCCTCTTTCTGATTTTGATTGTCCTTCTCTTGCGCCATATAACGTATAATGAATATATTATATCGGGGCACTTAAAAAGTCAACCCCGCACGAAGTAAGAAACCTACGGCTTCTGCCGAAATAGCATTTCGGACTTCGTACGAGGTCAACCCTACTGGAAAGGTTGTCCCTCGGCCAAAGCCTCGGGATGCGGCTTTTATGACCAAATTAAAATTTGGACAAAAGCCGCACCTACTCAATTATTATCTCTATTTTGCTTATATCTTCCGGTATTTTGTCCACCCAAAAAGGCCAAAAAGTGACACTCGCTTCCTTTATGCCTGGGTATGAGGAAAGAAATGAGCTCACCTCATCTTCACTCTTGCCGCTTATTCCCGCGATAATCTCCTGCGTATCTATGCGAATTGCGGCATTTTGTGATAGTGAAATTTTCATATTAAAAGTTCCCTCATTAAAACGTTTATCCGAGACCTGATAAACAATCTCTTTGCCCTCTTGGAGGCCACGTTTTCCGGAAAAACGTATTTCAAAATCGTTTGCAAGCAATGCCTCCGCGTCTTTCTCCCGTACGGCAAACGTCTTGGTCAAAATGGATCCGGTAATTGTAAGCTCGTCTGCTCTGTCTCCAATACTGCCGGATGAATCAATTTCAATAACATCAGTATGTTTTGCGCCCGTAGGTATAAAAAACCCCTCCGGCAGCAAAATATCAAGCGAGTGATCAATTTCCGTTTCAAGCTCATTTTTCACTTCTTTTTCCAGGCCCCTATAATCATCCTCCGTAATCACTTTAACTTTTCCGATTTCTCCTCCCGACATGCGACTATCCGACTCACCATAGAAGGCAAGGTATTTGGGGGTTCCCTTGAATCCGGGGATAGAAAAAGTTGAAGGGCTAATATTATATTCCCCGCCCGGCTCCGATGCTATTACTTCTACAGTGGTGGAACTCGGCACAATTTTCCCGTTACTGACTTCCGCTCCCGGAACAACAATGGTCTTGATAGTCCTAAACAGCTTCCCTCCCTCAGAGACAAACCGGGTTGTTTTTACAAGGGTTTGGGGAGAGGAACTATACGAATTATGCACCCTCATAGTGCCCGTGGCCTTTGCTCTAATCTCCTCCTCGCCGGTTGTTTCGATACTCTTGGATCTTTCCAGGGATTTTTCAAAAATTTGCGCAGGCAATGTAGCCCCGCGTCCTCCACCATCAGATACGGCAGATGAATTTGCATCACCCCGGACATCAAGATCGATTGATATTTTTTCAACTACCGGCTGAATATAAATCTTGGATTTAGGCAGTATAAAGTAAAATGTAAGCGAAGCGATTAGAGAAGATGCAATAATTAACGCAAAAAGAACGGCCCGCAAAACCATGGCGTTGCTGAGTGTTAAGCCCAATTTAGGAATTTTGGGGCGGGGAATGCTCACAGAACTCTTTTGCGAAACCTTGGGTAGATTGAGCGAGGGACGTCTCTCCCAAAAATTTGTGATTTTCTCATCCTGCTCATCGGATGGTTCGGTCATCGCTTGCTCAATAGTTTTGAGCTTTTTTTTCTTCTTGGGTCTAATCTTTTTCTTGATGACCTCTGTCTCGTCCATTGCGGGAGTCGTAGGAGTCAGGGGGGCCGTAATGTCGGAAAGTTTTGGACGTTTTGCGGATGGCTTAACCTCGTCAACATCAATCGAAGCGCTCTCTCTTAGCTCGCTCGTTTCCTGATGCGCTTGAAGCTGGGATTTGAGCGCCAAATTTTGCACACGCGGACTGGATGAAACTACCACTATCTCTTTTTTCAATGAATCAGCTTCGCGTTTCAAGAGGCGAAAATTAAGAACAGTCTCGGCAATACGAGAATTATCCGGCACCAAAAGATATATACGCTCGGCTTTAGTATGTATGAGCTTATCTATCAGAACGGTAAGTTCATCTCTCGGCTGAACTTGTATTATGTAAGAATCCATTACCTTGCTTAGATATTACCTTGTATTAATCTCAAACTTCTCTTAACCATTTTTATCAATTCGTCGTTATTTTTATTCTCCTCTATATGTATGTTTGCGATTGAAAACGGGACTGTCCAGAGAACATTGTCTTGGGGTGTGCCTTCTAAATAATCGATCCTTGAAGGAGTAAGGTTGGAAATAATGGGCTTTGCGGAAAAAGAAAGGGAGTCGCGCCATTTTCTCTGTCGAAGTGCGTGCGCAACCACGGGCATCATCGACCCGCCTCCGTATATATAAATATTGGAAGGTAAAAGTGTCGTCTGCGATAACTCCAGAAGCACCATCTCAAGCCCCCGGAGAAATAATTTTACATCGTCCATTATTATCCCTTCTATTTTCTTTGCTGCGTTTTTACTGACCTTTTCTTCCGTGAATCTTCTTTTTATATTTTCCGCCTCAAAAAGGCCGATTTTTAAATTTTCTGAAATGCTCCGAGTAAAAGATGCGCCGCCCACAGCAATTGAACGTATGTCATCGAGCCGCCCCTTGCGGGCAAGGGAAATTTCGGTAATACTCCCCCCCATATCAATAAGTATAAAATCCGTCGCAGAATCGTTCTTGGCGTAAAAGGACCTGAATACCGCGTATGGCTCGGAAACCAAAGTAACAAGTTGTAGATTTATGGAGCTTATAATCCCTTCAAATGCGTCAAGATGCCCTTTTGGTATATAGCAATTGAACAGCCCGCAAGACACCTCCTTGCCCTTGAATCCTATGGGATTTACAATCTGATACCCGTCTATTTTTATATCCTGCAAAGCGCCGCCAATAAGATAAACGTCCAGTTCGGATCTGCCGGTATCCTGCTTAAAGTCCCTGCGGATCTGCTCATAGTTTCTCTGCTGCACCTTTTGGACGATGTTGCCAAACTCTCCTTCGGTAAGCTCCTCGTTTGGATAATCCCGGATATAGGTCTGCGTTAAGGTCTTCCCATATACAAAACCCCCTCCCAGTCCCAATACCACTTTATTCGTAAAACGCCCTATTCTTGTGGTAGATTCTCTTAGTTCCTTTAATACAAACCGGCAAGTATTTGCGATTCCCCGTTCATTTATTCCTCCGTCCTTGTTCATACTGCCGTTGGTATATTGCCTATTTGCAAACGCGACAACCTCTCCTCCTGCCACATACAACCCCTTTACATTATATGTCCCAATATCAAGTACAATAAAATGCTCGCCCTTAAAGCGTTTCGTCAATACATTCCTTAAAATTCTAGGAATATCCTTTTTTTCCATTGCACATATACATTATATATTATAGCGGATATATGACCAACTGGGGACAAAAAAAATAACCGCACAACAAAGCGGTTAGTAAGATGTATTCCCTCGTCGTTCTACTCCTCGGGATGATGGTTTTCAAGCAAAATCAAAAATTTTGAGAAAGCCTATCAGCGGGGGTACTAGGATTCGAACCTAGAGTCGTCTGTTTTGGAGACAGAAATGTTAGCCAGTTACACCATACCCCCAGCTATTTCCTCTTGGACTCTTTATGCATTTGATGAGAACGGCAGGATTTACAGAACTTCTTAAGTTCCAGTTTTTTTTCAACTGTTTTTTTGTTGCGCGTAGTGAAGTAATTAATTCTCTTACACTTTCCGCATTCAAGTTTTACTAATTTATCTTGGCTCATAGTGGCTATATTCTACCTAAAAATAACTAAAAAGTCAAACTCCGAAACGCCTCCGCGTATTTCATTTTTTTCTTTTTCCCCGCATCTTGCGCCCGGGAGCGAATCCATTTTTCAAGATTTGCCATATCATTTATCTGGCCTTCATGCCGCCGGAGTGCCTCCACTTTCTTATCAATTGTTCTTGAAATATCAATAAAGGTATCGGGCTTTGCCGCGCTGAAAAACCACGCTCCCTGAATCTGATGGGGTAAAATCCCGGATTTTTCAAGCTCCGAAAAAAATGCGATCGAGCCAGCCGCCGGATATATCGCGTCGAATACCGCCTCCGCAGTCACCCGGTGATCCCGATGGAATCTTCCAAAACTGTCAAAATTTAGGTTTGCCGGATCCAACGAAAATACAATATCGGGCTTTACTTGCCTTATTGCCTTTACTATCTTTTTTATAAGCGCTCTTGTATGCTCCAGCTCTCCGTCTTTCTCCCGTAAAAATATTACCTTATTTACTCCCACAACTTTCGCGGCATCTCTCTGCTCTTTTTCTCGCATAGCAATAATTTCTTTCGGAAATTTTTTTACCTTATGAATCCCCTTCTCGCCGTTTGTGATAATACAGTACACCACCTCCCCCCCTTCGGAAGTCAATTTTGCCACGGTCCCCGCACAGCCAAAATCAAGGTCGTCGGGATGGGGTGAAAAAACAAGGACTTTTTTGAAATTGAACTCTTTAGCCATATTGAGCCTGGGGGCAGGATCGAACTGCCGGCCTCGTCATTACCAATGACGTGCTCTAACCAACTGAGCTACCCAGGCATAAACAATAAATAAATCCTACCACGAATCCCTTGCTTCGCAAATAAAAAAGGCGCATAGCGCCTTTTAAGTACACAAATCATACAGACGAGCTATCCCAAAGGGAATCATCATTTCTTCCTGAGAAAGTCCGCCGTGAATACCCAAAAATTTGCCGGGGTCCTTCTTAAATCCCTTATTCCAAAGAGATATGTGGCCGGTAGGCAAAATCAGTATATCTCCGATCCGTGAAAGAAACTGCTCACTCGGCTTGACATTGCCGAACAAATTCCTGTCCACGGCATCCCTCGTGCGCATAACCTCGGCGATTCCCTCAAGGCCTTCGCTTAACGCGGCAAGAGCCTCTTCTGTTTTGTTTTCGCGTATATGCAAAAAAACATTACGCGGCGAACCGGTCGGAGGTATAAATCCGTTTCTGGTTTTATAGGGCCTCATAAACTTGCTAAGATCGACCTTATCTTCAAGAAACACTACTTTATCCTCACTAACTCCCACTTGTCCGTGATCGGCGCATAAAAGAAACAGTGTTTCGGCAGCCGTAGCTCTGTCAATTGAATTTAAAATCTCACTGACCCCTACATGCGAAAGCAGGGATATCTCCGCTCTCTGCTCCGAAGAATGAGGCCCGAACTCGTGACCGCTCGAATCAACTTGCGACCAATACGCAAAAAAGTAGGCAGGCCCCTTAACCTCCCTAAGCTTTCTGCGCAGAGCAACAAACATATCCGAAGCGCGCCTGTAAGGGATCGTAATAGCGCCCCTTTGCGCTTGCATGGAATAAGCGCTTCCCACCAAATCTTCTGGAAGTAATAAATAGGAGGGTATCCCCACTTCGGCAAGCCGAGTGTAGGCAGTGGGGCCATTATAGAGAATACCCGGATCGACTCCTTTCTTTCGCAGAGAATCCCGATTCTTGGATCCGCTGGGCCTAAAAGCCAAAGTTTCAATTACCCTGTCAAGTTCGCTAAAATATATATACCATTCCGGAAGGCCGTGCTCCGCGGGAACAAGACCTGTATGAGCGGTGGTTATAGCTGCCGGAGTGGTAGAGGGAAAAACAGTCGTTATTGGCTCAACTATCCCCTTCGTACAAAACGATTTAAACAGGGGCATAAACTGGCTATGGATAAATTGATCGTACCCCAAACCATCTACGAACAGTAGAACTATCTTTCTAAAATCGTTGCGAAACGGGGCATGAAGTTTCTCTGGGAGAAGAGGACGCCCCATATCAACTCCAAATAACGAGAGTATTGTAGGCACCAATTCAGCGAGCGATTTTTCACCGTAAGCAGGAATCACATCTCCATTGTTAAGCCGTCTTCTTATCCTGTCAAGCTTCTCATAGCCGCCCTTGCCCGCTTTTAAGCGCCACCGGGGAATATTTATAACTCCTCTATAAATCTGCAAAAAATGTTCCGGCAGCATCTGCCTGAAACGAACACCTTCTTCATTACAGGATAAAAACTCTCTCGTATTCACGCCAAATTCTATTTCTAACCGGTCCTGGGAGCCAAAATTTATTATCTGGCCGTCGCGCTCAAATTCACATTCGCCCGGTATTGGCTCAAACCCGATGGTCTTCATGTGTACACATAATTCATCCCAACGGGCAAAGGTATATTCTTTGGGTATAAGTATATCTACATCGTCTATTTCTTCCTGCCCTCCGATCGCCCGGTGCAATCCGAGCGAACCATGAAGTAGTGGAGCTAAATCAAACACCCGGTTTAGCAATCCCGCCACTTCAAGAAAAACGTCAAATTTCTTTTTGTAAATGTGCATCCCCTCTTCCTCCTGCCAATATACTGTTATTGATAAAAATCATCCTATCACAAAACTCCTGTCGTGCAAACTAAAACCCCCCGGCAGTTGCCGGGGGGTTTTAGTTTATGTGGGCCGGGAAGGATTCGAACCTCCGTAGGCCGAAGCCGCGACGTCTACAGCGTCGTGCAATTGACCGCTCTGCCACCGGCCCGAGTATGAAAGCCAGCGGAGGGAGTCGAACCCACGACCTTCACTTTACAAAAGTGTTGCTCTACCACTGAGCTACGCTGGCATGTTACTTCTTGGAAGTCCTTTTCCCTTTTAATTCCTCGATCTTCGCAATTGCCTCCTTATCTCCGGGATCAATCTTGAGAGCGCATTTAAATACGGAACGCGCTTCTTGAAACTCTTCCCGCGCCATATATATATCCCCAAGTTTTTTATACGGATAAACGCTTTGTGGATCTCCCTTCAGTACGTCAAGCCAATACTGCTCATCAAATCTTCCGTTTCCATCGCTCAACGATGATACGAAAGATGCTCCCCCCTTTTTATCTTGAGGCTCTTCTGCTCGCCTCGCTTCGCGGGCCGGCTCCGATTTTTCATCCGTAATATGTGATGACGAGGCAGGATTTTGCTTTTGCAATCTTTTTTCGTGGAGATTCTTTGATACGCCGGCCATCCAGTTTTCTACTTTCATAAGCCGTATGCGCGCTTTTTTGAAAAATTTTTCAACGAAGATGAGGAATGGCTCGCCCTCTCGAAAACCAAGCATTTTCCGGAAATATTCCAAGCTAAATCCGGAATCGGCAGATTCCCCTCCCGCATCAGCTTTAACATCAAAGTCGGGATATACGAGTCCGTTTCCGCCCGCCCGAGACATGTTTCGCGCTCGCTGTATTACGATATAAAAAATCCCCCCCAAACTTACCAATATAACGGCTAATGGAATTAAGTAAATCATATTTCGTACCGCACAAAATCTCCAACTTGTATATTTTCGCCGAGCTTTGCAATATACTCGTTTATCACATCTTTTATTTTTTTATCCTGGTTTTTCACAAACGACTGTTCCAGAAGCGCGATCTCCGCCGCGTAATTTTGCATTTTTCCGTCTATTATTTTATCAACGATCTCCGCAGGCTTTCCCGAGTCGGTAAACTGCTCCTTGTATATGCGCCGTTCATTTTCTCTTACCTCCTGGGGGATATCATCCGTGCTTACATACATCGGATTCATTCCCGCGATGTGAAGAGCTATATCATGAGCAAGCTGGCGAAACATTTCATTTTTTGCTACAAAATCCGTCTCGCACTGAAGTCGCAGAAGCACTCCGACTTTCCCGCCGGCATGTATATACGACTCTATTATTCCCTGTGATGCTTCGCGCCCTGATTTTTTTACGGCTTTTGCCGCTCCGCTCTTACGCAAGGCCTCAACGGCCTTCTCCAGATCCCCGCCGGCCTCTTCAAGCGCATTTTTGCATTCCATCATGCCGCAGTTTGTCATCCCTCTAAGTTGTTGGACTTGTTTCGCGTCTACCATGTCATTGCTTCTTCTTACCTTCTAATATAGCATTTTTTACCTTGCCCAGTATATATTTTACGGAGCTAAGCGCGTCATCATTTGCCGGTATTGGGTAGTCGGCTTGCGTGGGATCAACGTTAGTGTCTGCGATGGCAACGATAGTTATATCGCTCTTGCGCGCCTCTCTTACGGCAATAATATTTTCCTGCATACCTACCACGAATACTATGTCCGGCAGCTTTGTCATATCCTTTATTCCGCCCCAAAGAAGATTCAGCTTGCGCGCCTCCTCTTCCATATCATGGCGCTCCTTTTTTGTATATTTCTCCCACTCTTCCGACTTCATCTTTTGCTCAAGATCCTTTAAATATTCTATGCGCGAGGATATGGTCTTCCAGTTGGTAATAGTTCCCCCGGACCACCTGTCGTATACAAAAGGCATCCCGAGCTTCTCCGCCACCTTGCGCGTCTCTTCCCTTGTTGAGGGCCGCGTATCAACGAAAAGAATGATTCGCCCTTCCTGGGCTGATTTTTTGAGATACTCCAGCGCCTCTTTCAGCTTCTCCCGTGTCTGCTCCAAGTCAATAATACTCACGTTATTCCGTATACCAAAAACGTATCTACTCATCTTGGGATTTTGCCGGGCTTTGCGATGCCCAAAATGCAGCGCGCTTTCCAGCATCTCCTTTATATCCGGGCTGATTTCCGGTATTTCGGATTGTGGTTCTAATTTTTGCTCGTTCATAGGGTCTAATATAACAAATAATAGAGTCCCTTGCAAGTCCCTGATTTATTTGCTAAAATATACACTATATGAAAAAGGGCATACATCCAAAATATTATACAGACGCTAAGATAAAATGCTCATGCGGAAATGAGTTCACCATAGGATCCACCAAAGAAAACATAGAGGTGGAAATTTGTAGTTCCTGCCATCCTTTTTATACAGGCGATGAAAAAGGCAGGCAAAGGGGAAGCCAAGTCGAAAAATTTAAGGAACGACTGTCAAAGAAAAAAAAGTAATGCCGGAAACAGACACCGCAAACCTACAAGCAGAATTTGACGAACTTTCGCGGAAGCTCGCAGACCCGGCATATCTTTCAAACCCGCAAGAATATCAACGCATTGCAAAGCGCTATGGTGAATTAAAGGGTTTGCTTTCCGTAAACAGCGCAAGTCCCTCTGAGGGGAAAAAAAACGAAGCTATAATTGAGATACGCGCAGGTGCGGGAGGCGACGAATCTGCACTGTTTGCGCAGGAGCTATATCGTATGTATTCTAAATATGCCGAGCGCGCTGGATGGAAAGTAAAGGTTCTGGGTTCTCATAGGACCGAACTCGGCGGAATACGGGAAATTATTTTTGAGATATCAGGCAAGGACTCAATGCTTAAAATGAAAAATGAAAGCGGCGTACACCGGGTACAGAGAATACCCGAGACAGAAAAGAGCGGGCGCGTACATACCTCGACCGCCTCAGTCGCGGTACTGCCCAAGGCAAAATCATCGGACATGGAAATCCGGATAGAGGATATACGCGTAGATACATACAGGGCTTCGGGGCCCGGAGGACAATATGTCAACAAAACTTCGTCCGCCGTACGCATTACCCATATACCCTCGGGCCTGGTAGTGTCTTCCCAGGAAGGCCGTCTTCAGCAGGAAAATAGAGAGCTTGCTATGACAATACTGCGCTCTCGCCTCCTTAAGCAAAAACAAGAAGAGGAGGCAAAAATACGAGGAGATCTGAGGAAGCAACAGATAGGCACCGGCGAGCGCAGCGAAAAAATCCGCACCTACAATTTTCCGCAAGACAGAGTAACCGATCACAGGATCGGAAAAAACTGGAGTAATATTAAACATATTATGGACGGTCATATTGATGAAATAGTTGATAGTTTAGATCTTTAACAATTTAATAAAATACAGGAGGGAAAGGTCTTAATCACGAAACACAAGACACGAAACACAAGACACGAAACATTTGTTGCGTGTTGCTTGCTACGTGTTACTTAAGTAATATGGCAGAGGAAAATAAAAATCCATTTAGTCACGAAAATATGTCAGGTTCTCAAAATCCGGATTTCGACGTTAACCAATTTTCTTCCGATCAGACCCGCCTGCCCGACGCGCAAACCAGTTTCCCTCAATTTGGAAATCCTCCGAGCGGAGGAACCGCCCAGCCAATGGGAAGTTTTGCTGACGCAAAATCCGAAGATATACGGGATAAAATGGAGGCCGCTAAATCAAACGGATGGGGCGCTCAGTTTGCCGGAATTGTCGGCACACACAAAGGAAAAATTCTGGTTGTCGCCGCAATGGCTGTGTTGTTTCTCGGCGGCGTCTATATATCCGGCAGGAACAGCCAGGAAGGCATGCCGCTATTTGCGCTATTTGGGACGGCAGATATATCCAATAGCGCAACCGCTCCCGACAACAGCACCGTTACGGGCCGGCAGGACGCTGATGAGGACACCGTGAACGTACTTGATATAAAGGTAAATGACGAAGGAGACGTAATATTTGAAAATAAAGACAAAGAACAAGCCGGACCCAAATTTAGCGGATCAAGCATTACAAAAACCGCATCCCCCGGAGAGGGCATCACGCATCTTGCACGCAGCGCCCTAAAGGATTACCTTTCGGATACCGTCGGGACGCTTAGCGCGGAACAGAAGATATATGCCGAGGACTATGTGCAAAACCAAATTGGTTCTGAATTTCTCGAAACGGGACAAAAGCTTTCATTTTCAAGAGACTTGCTGAACGAGGCCGTTAACAAGGCAGAACAACTTGAGAATTGGCAAATTGAGAACCTAACGCAATACACAGCAAACGTTTCTCTCTTGTAATATCGCAAATATCTCTACCTTAACGATTTTTTACTTAGGAGAGACATAGCATTCAGTTTAAACTATCTAAAACCCCCCGGCAGCTGCCGGGGGGTTTTAGATTTCAACGGCTCAGTACTTTTAAAGTACTGAGCCGTTGAAATTATCCGCCCATCGCGGTAATTTCCTGTTGGATTGCCGCAGCTAGCTCCATGACGCTGTCGCCATAGAATGAGTAAACCGGCTTGTTCCACCGGGAACCGGCATAATAGACCATTGCGGCTTTCCACTCAGCGCTATGAGTCTGGGCATTTGCGCCGCCGTTGGCGAGTTTAAATGCGGACGCGGTAAAAGCGTCGGTTAAATCCCAGGGATCGGGCGTATGCCCCAACAAAGTAGTCAGGCGATCTTTATAGCCCATCCAGGTAGAGGGGATAAATTGTGCGGGACCCATTGCTCCTCCATATCCATAATTTGGATGAGGACAGGAAACGAGGGTATTATAAGGATCGCGGCCGAGTTCTTGCGTGATTTGCAAAAATGGCTGGACATCCCTTGTCGGTTTCATGGTACGGGGATAAATATTGCCTGTATTTTTCCCTTTACCCGCGCCGGTTGCCGGATCCACAAGGAAACACTGCCCGACATTCTTTCCCCAGCTGGATTCCTGCTTCAAGACCGCAAGGAGAAATGCCGGCCGCACTCCCGTAACGTTTGATGCGGACTGCGCAATTTCGTAGGCCTTGTGAAGAGGCATAGAAATGCCTATCCCCTCAAGCAAAAACAACTGGCTGCGGATCTGATCTATATCTCGCTCTTTCCGGCTCAAAGCCCTCTCGAATTCTCTCTTTTGGTCACGCGTAAGATTGAGTAATCCGCCCTTTTGAGATTTTCTACTAGAGACATCCGCCTTCTGCGCCTGCTGTAAAGTTTTTAGCTTGTATTGCGACTCCCGCTCATCTTCAAGCTCTTGCTGTTTCTGCTCGATATTTTGCTTTGATTGCTTTATGTTGACAAGAGAACCGTGAAGAGTTATCTGAATATTATCGAGGTATTTTTGATACTCAAAAAAGTCGGAAAGGTCTCCTGCCGACATAATAAGCTCCACAACGTCCCTTGCGTCTTCTTCGTATATGGCGCGCATAATTTCGGCAATTACCAGCTTTTCGCGCTCAATTTTGTCGGAAAATTCCGCAATTTTAATATTGTTTGTCTCCATCGAGAGCTCTGTCGCGCGGATGGCAAGCGCGGTCTGGCCCAGCTCAAGCTGGGTTTTGTTAATCTGGCTTTCCAATATAGCAACTTCCCGCGATAAACTTTTTTCCTCGCCCTGCTTTTCCTTTATCTCCGATCTATAGGTCGCGATTTCTCCTTGAATTTTATTCAGCTCCTTCTTCAGCTCTTCCCGTCTGTCTATATTGCTGATATCGTCTTGCGCGCCTTCTTGGGCAAAAGAAAAAGGCGCGAATAGCACGCCCGACAATATAAAGGCAATTAAAATAAACCTTGGTTGCATACTAGAGTTATATTAGCCCTCAACTCCGGCTTCTTCTTCAGCTACTTTTTCTGCCTTCTGCTCTTCGCGCTTCTCCTCCCCTTCGGTCTTTATATCTTCCGGAGCCACTTCCTCTGTCGACTCTTCTATTATTTCATCCTCAACCGGAGCGCTTACAGACGCGATGACAAAATCCTCTTCGACATCCACGTCAACTTCGGCAGGAACGGCAAGAGATTTCACTAATATAGAGTCATCTGTATGCTCAAGCGCTGAGAGGTCAACCTTGATTTCCGAGGGAAGATCCTTCGGATAGGCGCTGACACCAATCTCGTATATGTTGCGCACAAGCACCGCGCCCTCGCCTTTCACTGCGGGGGACTCATTTTCAAAAACCAACGGTATTGAAACGCTTATTTTCTCGTCCATTGGAACCTGATAAAAATCTACATGGATAAAGGATCTTGAAAGCGGATGCATGACAGCATCACGAATCAAAACAACATTTTCTTTCGGCAAGTCCTTTGTGCCGATCGTCTCCAATTCAAGCGTTACCAGAGTACTCTCGCCTGCTTCGTTATATACTTTCTCAAACTCTTTATATCCTATAGATATGGGGGTGCTTTTAACTTTTCTTCCATATAAAACACCCGGGACATAACCGTCCCGTCTTACCTTTTTACTCTTCCTGCCGAGTTCTTCGCGAATTGTAGCCTTTAAAAATATCATTGTTCAAGATATTTATGAATCTCTAAAACATCGTCCGGGGTAATTGGCGGCAAATTACGGATGCGCTTAATATCTTTTTGTTTCATATCCGTAAGCATGCCGATGGTAGTCACAAGCCCGGGCATATTCTTTACAACCCCCAGGACCACCGAACTGCCGCATTTCTTGCACTCAACGTATATTGTCTGCACGGAATCAACCTTCTCAATTTGAGAAGCATAAGATCCGTTAAATTCACTACTGCAAATCGGGCAATTACCGAGGAACTTATAATCCAGAGTCGATTGCCTTTTCATATGGCGATAATAACAAATTATATAGAGATTGGCAAGTTTATATAATCAAACTAGGTCGATGGCATTAAATAACTTCAGCTTCTCCTCCACAATTCTTTGCGCTGCTTCGTCTGCGGAATTAAGATATTTGTATGGAGTTGTTTGCTCTTTATCTTTGTCTAAGCTAGCCCTTAGGGCATCGGTGTATACGGCCCGTATTTCCGTATTTACGTGAATATTGCTCATGCCATACGGAAGGGCCGCCTTTATGTCCTCATCGCTTATCCCTGATCCCCCGTGAAGAGTAAGAGGTACGTCCGGGATTGTCTCATGTATCTCTTTGAGCCGCTCAATATCCAGCCGCGGATTACCCGCGGCAGACACGCCGTGAATATTGCCGAATACTATCGCAAGGCGATCAACACCCGTCTCCTCAACGAATCGCTTTGCCTCTCGTGGAGTTGTCATGTCTTGAGGTTTAACCTCAATCTTTTCTTTGTGAAGCTCCGACGATCCCCGTATATATCCCAGTCCCCCCTCAACCGATATATCCGGATTTACACCTTTTGCGTATTCAACGACTTTTCTACTGACCTCTATATTTTCTTCCAAGGAAAGCGCTGTCTCGTCAATCTGCACGGAGTCGTACCCGGCGTCTATCGCCGTCTTTGCCGACTCAAAAGTTTTGTGATGGTCGGCGTTAAGATATACGGGGAGGCCGGTCTCCGCTCTCCATACCGAAATCTGTGCTGCCGCCTGTCCGTATCCCACATATTTTGCCTCGCCCTCCGACGTGCCGACAAAAACCGGCGACTTTAATCCCCGGCATGCCAGGACAACCGCCCTCAAAATTCCGAGGGTTGAAAAATTAAAATGGCCCAGTGCATATGGTCTTTGCGATGCTTCTTTTAATAAATCTCTTAGCTTGTAATTCATGGTAGGGAAATATAACCCCGTAATAAATTCTCTTTGATTAAATTCTCAAGCTTGTCCCCGTCCCCCATATATCCCTCAAAAATTCTGTTCCATAGCGCTTCTTGCTGGTGATATAAATATTTTACCATACCTTTCTCGTCAACAAGAGACATCACAGTGTCTATAAGGTCAAAACTTATCAATTCGTTTTTGCGTCCGTCAAAATGCCCCCCTACCCAATCCAAATCCAGCCAAAATCTAAAAGTGAGAGACAAGTCTTGCTTGTCCAATTTCGCAAGCGCCTCTTCCGCCTTCGCCCAATGCACTGCTTCGGGATTAATATGCGGCACGAAAAGTCGTTTTTCCCACTCATCTTCCTTGGCAAGATAACGCTGTACAATAAGCCAATTTACTGAATTTTTATCTTCGGGCAAAGGAGCTTCTCCCAGAATATCGCCCCGCAATAATGATGTGAGGCCTTTTGAAAAATCTTTTCCCTTTGCGATATTTTTAAATAGGTCGGAATAAAATTGAACTTCGTATAAATAATGCAGATATAACGCGAATACTCTCAGCAATTCTCCGGGTTCTCGTATTTCGATAGGTATTATAAATATTAACCCGAGCTCTTTAAGGTGGCTTAGATTATGCCTTTTCTTCTTGACAAATTCCCTGCCCGCTTCAAGCCACTTGCCGGAAAGCAGTATTGCCTCCACTTCTCTCTCTTCAAAATCCTCCGGCGTCAGGGCCAAATAAGCCCGATCAAAAGTTTGGTGCATCCATTCCTTTTCTTCCATAAACCGCAGAGAACTTGCTATTTCCTCCAGGCTTTCTTTTTGGAAAAGTTCCTCCCCGTCTTTGTATCCAAATTTTTTCAGTATATTGGGAGGGGGATTTTGTGTCAAAATCTCCCTGAACTTATCTTTTTTAAGGACCCATACCTTCCCCGGACTCATAAGCTCCCATCCGCGCTTCAAAAGTTCCGGAAAATTTGTGAATTGCTCCTCATCGCCTCCTCCACCTAAAAAAAGGAATAGCTGCTCTTCTGTTTTCTTAAGGTGGCTAAGCAGCGCTTCGTATACATCTCTGCTTTGAGGATTATTATCTTTCACCCCAAATCTCCGCAGTGTCTTTTGAACATGCCAGTCGTTCTCCTCTTCTATTTTCTTTAAAACCCCCTTCTTGCCCGAAATCACAGACATTTTTTTGTCGAGTTCGGAAAGCACAGAATCGTCAGGCATGCGGAGGAGTTGGTAGAGCTTATTCATATGGCACAAGATTTTTTATCAAGTTTCAATTTCCCAAACTTATATATATCATCCCCCGAAGACAATAATCCGTGATTTGCGCCCCATGCACCAAGCACTCCCGTCGCGTTTGCCGAGGCAAACTGTAGCGCTTCCTCGAGGGATTTGCCTCGTATGAGGGCCGAGATAAGACCGGACCCGAATGCATCGCCCGCGCCCGTTCTATCTACATACACCGATCCTTTTAGAATGCCTCCTGTATATACGCTTTGATTATCGCATGCGGTAAATCCTTTTGGACCTTTAGTCATAATCGTTATTCCCTTGACCCATTTGTCCAATTTCTTAAATATATCATCTTCCTTTTCAAACGCAACACCTGTAAGGTACGACGCTTCTTCTTGGTTGAGAATAAGGGCGTCAATCTTTTCGAGCACAGGCACCAGTTCTTTGCCCATTTTTAGCTGCGCTTTACCGGGATTCAAAGCGATCTTTACCCCGTTTTCATACGCAAAATCTATGAGGGGAAGAAATATTTTTGCGCTCTCGCCTCCTAAGTTTGTTATATACAACCATTTTGTATTCTTGATCCTCTCATACGGCACGGTCTCATCGCAGCAAAGATGCTCCGTAGCCCCACGATGCACGAGAATCGTCCGTTGACCTTCGGCAACCATAATAATAGAGTAGCCGGTAAAATATTTTTTATCGCGCATGATAAGATTTGTAGAGGCCCCAACTTGCTTCAAACGTCTCATGATAGACCTGCCTCGCGAGTCCTTCCCCACCCTGCAAAGTGCCGAAACCTTGAGGCCCTGCTTTGCAAAAGTTACCGCTGTGTTCACCGCGCTTCCCCCGGTCCTGAAGTGAATTTCAGGCACATCAATCTTTGAACCCAAATTAAAACACATTCCCTCCCCTGTCTTATATTTCTTATCTTTCACAACCTGAATCTCTGAATCTTTGGGCCAAATAAACACATCTCTTGTCGCGGAGCCGATTGTTATCACATCGTATGCCATTATTTTGACTTATTTAAAAATTCTAACAACGCCTCCTTTGTCCCTTCCTCGTCCAGCTTATACTTTTTCCATAAATCTTTGACAGAGCCCGACTCCGCGAAAATATCGTAGACGCCGTGAAGCTTCATCGGTACGGGATATTTTTGGGAGAGAAGTTCGGCAACCGCGCTCCCCATACCGCCCACAACATTATGATCCTCGCATGTGAATACCCGCCCGGTCTTTTTTGCGGATTCTATTATGGCTTGTTCGTCTAACGGCTTTATCGTATGTAAATTTATAACCTCAATTGAGATCCTGTCTTTTAGCTCTTCCGCGATTTTTAGGAGCCAATACACCATATATCCGTGGCCAATCGCGGTGATATCTTTGCCTTCGCGCAAGACCTGGGCTTTGCCTGCTTCATAGGGAGAATCCTCTGTTGTAAAAACAGGTGTTTTTTCGCGGGCATTTCGTATGTATACGGGACCCTTCAGGTCATATGCCGCTTTTACCGCTTTTCTTGCCTGCTCATAATCGCATGGGGCTATGACTGTAAAATTCGGAAGGCACCGCATAATAGAAATGTCTTCTGTCATCTGATGAGTCGGGCCGTCCGGTCCCGTAGCAAGTCCCGCATGCGAAGATACGAAAATTACATGATTTTGTGGATAGGCAATAGTAGTACGGATAGGTTCCCACGGGCGGCCGACTAAAAAGGCGGCGTAAGTTATGGCATAAGGCACTTTGCCCTGATAGGCAAGTCCGGCAGATACGCCGACCATATTTTGTTCCTGTACGCCGCATTGAATAAATCTTGCGGGAAATTTCTCCGCGAAATACTTTGCGCGCGAGGACCCTGCAGTATCGGCGGCAAGTACTACTACATTCTCTTTTTCCCCGCCAAGCTCGGCAATTCCAATACCCGCTCCATCGCGCATGGGCTTCCATTCCGTCTTCTCCTCGTCCAAATAATTTTTCGCCAGATTATAATTAGTCATGCTCTGCTTCAATTCTTCCCCTAAGAGTCCTTAATTCTTCAAGGGCTCTTTTGGCTTGCTCTTCCTTGGGCACTACATCCTCGGGCCCCGCGCCAGGAGGTACGCCGTGCCATCCGAATCTATTCTCGATAAACTCAATTCCTTTCCCCGGCGTGGTGTTGGCAATTATAAGCACCGGCTTTTCCTGAATTGATTTTGATTCTTCCAAAGTCGATATTATTTCGCGCATATCATGGCCATTCATTTCCATAACATGCCAGCCAAACGCTTCATACTTTTCGCGCAGAGGTTCCAGGGGCATTATATCCTCGGTATAGCCATCAATCTGGATATTGTTTCTGTCGATGATATAGGTCAGATTGCTAAGGCGGTATTTTGCCGCAAACATTGCCGCCTCCCACGTCATACCCTCTTGTTGCTCACCATCAGAGCCAATGCACCAGATATGATAATCAAGATCTGTGCCGTCCATTCGCGCCGCCATTGCAAATCCGCATGCCTGAGAAAGGCCTTCGCCAAGCGGTCCCGAAGTGGTTTCGAGGGCCGGCATCCTAAGATAATTCGGATGGCCCTCAATGCGGGAGCCGATTTTACGCAATGTCATGAGCTCTTTTTTTGGAAAATAGCCCGCATGCGCCATTGCGACATAGCGTATGGGCACACAATGCCCGACATCCAGTATCAGGCGGTCGCGCTCCGGCCACATCGGATTTTGGGGGTCGTGTTTTAATACGTGAAAATAAAAAACAGTAAAAATATCGGCCTGGCCAAGCGGACCAGCCGAATGGCCCGAACCCGACTCAATAAGCATCTTTACAAGATCCTCGCGGATATTGTTCGCTTTTTTCTCAAGCTCCTTTATTTTACTGTCACTGGGAGTTGGCATAAGTTTTTATTTTATCAACGGCTTTCTCCACATCCTCACTTTCAAATATATAACTCCCCGCCACTATCACATTTGCTCCTGCTTCAATCGCTTGCTTTGCAGTTTTGGGATTCATACCTCCGTCTACCCCTATTGTAAGATGCGGATTGCGCTTTCGCAATGCCTTGATTTTTGAAACGATTGATGATTTAAATTTTTGCCCCCCGAATCCAGGAGTAACTCCAAGAATTAAAATCATATCCACCAACTCATCTATAGCTCCAATCTGCTCAATATCTGTTTCGGGATTTATTGCAACTCCAACATCGATTTTTTTATTCCGGCAAATTTGTATTATAGCATGCGGATCCGACGTTGCTTCAATATGAAAAATAATTCTTTTTACCCCCGCGTCAATCCAGTCCCCAACATATTTCTCCGGCTCGGAAATCATCAAATGCGCCTCTAAAAAAACGCCGGGGTCATAATATTTTAATTCCGCCGGCTTGTTCCAGGTAAAATTCGGCACAAAATTCCCATCCATAATATCAAGCTGTACCCATCGCACGTACTGCTCAACTATCTCAATTTTCTCTTTGAGCTCCTTAAAATTTTTTGCAATAATTGCAGGTATAATTTCTACTGACATATGCCCAGTATACAATAAAAAAATCTCGGAATAAACCCCGCACAATTCTATGCGGGGCGGATATCGGGATTACTTATCAAATTTTTACAAATCTATCTTTGCGATTCGCCGTACATGGCGCTCCTCGCCGGCGAAAGGGGCCTCTAGCCACGTCTTCACAACTTCTTTTGCATCCTCTTCCGGCACAAAGCGGGCTGCAAGCGAAAGAACATTTGAGTCGTTGTGCTCGCGCATGAGCTTGACCAATTCCAAATCAAGAACGCGCGCCGCATAAACAGTAGCCCGTACGCCTTTGTGGCGATTAGCAACCATCGCCTCGCCCTGGCCCGAACCGCCAAGAACAATACCACGATTATTATCGGGGTCTTGTGAGACCTTCTCTCCTACTTTATGCATAAAATCCGGATAGTCGTCCTCCGCGTCATAGGAAAAAGCGCCCAGGTCTTCGTGGTCATATCCCCACTCCCCAAGCCACTGCTTGATTTTTTCTTTTAGCGCAAAACCGGCATGGTCTGTGCCAAGGTATATCTTCATATTATTTACCTCCTCGCAATTCTTTTATTTCCCGCGACAAAAAGTAGGCAAGCACCGTACGGATGACAATAATTGCTCCTACCCGTATCAAGACGTCAGTCGTGGGGGTCGCGATGAGCCGGATAATATCCCCTGCCAGGAAAAATTCAAGGCCCAAGACCAGCTTTTGGGAAAAATGCACCCGCAAATCCTGTGTCTGGGTCTTTCTTTTCTCACGGCTTCCAAGATGCGTTATCTGTACCTGCAGCCATTCAATAACAGCAAGCACTCCCCCAACGACCACCAAGAATATACCGAATGTATCAAAAAATAATGATATAGGGTAAATGTATTGTGACAATGATATATCAAACATGTTTTATATGCCGCATGGCATATTCTAAATCAGCTCCGACCTTTTTACCCGGATTAAATATATTTTGCGGATCAAAGATTTCTTTTGTCTTTTCGAAAAGTCCGTAAACCTCTTTCCCATACATCTTCTCAATATATGGACTGCGGATTAATCCGTCGTTATGCTCTGCCGTAATAGATCCTCCGTATTCCAGCACAAGATCATAAACCTTTTCAGCAACCTCCGGTATTTTTCTCCGCTCCTCTTCTCTAGATAAATCCATGAGGGGAATTATATGAAAATTCCCGCTTCCTGCGTGCCCAGCAAGAGTCGGAGTAATATTATGCTCTTCAAGTATATTATAAAGCTTTGGTAAAAATTCGGGAAGATGCGAGGGATCTACTATAATATCATCAATAAAAGGCGCCGCTCTTTTGTCTTTTACTTTGTGCCGCAGAAGATTAAAGCTTTCCCGCCGGATTACCCAATATTTTTCCGTATCCATACCGCTCTTCGTGGCCTTTGTGTATATGCCAAGCGGCTTCAATTCATCACGCAAGCCTTTGACTCGATCATTGATTTTCTCTTCATCATCTCCGGTCAGCTCAACCAAAACTACGAATTTGGGCAAACGCAGCTTCCTTGCAATAGCCAATCCCTCTCCAAAAAAACTAAATATAACAGAAAAGAAATTACCCGTGCCTATTTTTTTTGCAATATCCGGAAAAAAGCGCAAGGCAAGCTTTAGAGTATTATCATCAAAAGCCTCGAGGCTCTCTGGACTGTATTTTAAAGCTGTGCTTACAAAATTGGTCATTTTTTCAATATCATCAAGAAATACAACTACCATCCTCGAGTATTTCTCCTTTTCTACTAATCCAAGCTCGGCTTCGGTAACTATGCCTAGCGTCCCCTGCGAACCAACAAGTATCTGCGTAAGATCAAAATACTCCCGATCCCAAACATTCCATAAAAAATACCCGGCGGAATTCTTTGAGACCTGGGGCTTTGCCTTTTTAATTATGGCAAAATTATCCTCGAGAAGCTCATATATTTTCCTGTATATACCGCCCTCGAAGTCATCCTGTGCTTTCTTTTTTTGAAGCTCAATTTTATTAAGTTTTTTAAATTCGTATTCATTGCCGTCGGAAAGAACAGCTTTTAAGCGACGCACATATTCATTTGTTTTTCCATATCTCAAAGTTTTCTCTCCGCCGGAATTATTTGCTATTATCCCGCCAATAGCGCAAATAGACTTACTTGCGGGGTAACTGGGAAAAATTAGGCCCTGTTTTAAGGTTTCTTTTTCAAGATCTCTATAATAAACGCCTGGCTCTACTATAGCCGAGCTTTCCCCAACGTTTTTGATATGATTGAAATATTTATCAAACTCCACAACAATCGATTCCGTGAGCGGGCCGCCTGTCATATCAGTGCCGCCGGAACGGGCGGTCAATGATAGTTCGGGATACTTTTCTTTGTTCTCATTCACAAACTTTACCAGATCTTTTAGGTCCTCGGTATCTTTTGGAAAGACAACCGCCTTCGGCTGTACCTCAAAAATACTCGCGTCGCGGCTATATTTATCAAGCGTTTTTTCGTCAGTCGCAACATCGCCCTTTATTATATTTTTGAGTTCCTCTTGCCAGGACATTAATACCTAAGAAGTTACTACGTTTTATATTAACTTGCCTATCTCTTTGACTTCCCTTAGTAGCATTGCGCTATAACCCCACTCATTATCGTACCAGGCAAAAACTTTGACGAGATTGCCTCCTACTACGCGAGTGTGATTCAGGTCAACAATTGCTCCTGCCGTGGTCTTTAAAATATCAGAGGATACTAACGGCTCACAAGTTACTTCCAGTATCCCTTTCCATCTCTCTTCCTCTGATGCCTTTACAAAAATTTCATTTATTTCCTCTACCGAAGTATCTCGCTTCGCAAGAAAAGTAAAATCAATTACCGATCCTGCCGACACCGGCACGCGCAGGGCGACGCCTGTAAAAAGTCCCTCGAGCTCCGGCATTGCCTTTGCTGTAGCTTCTGCCGCTCCCGTTGTTGTAAGAACAATATTCTGTGCTGCAGCGCGGCCGCGAGCAGGTTTTTCGCTTGGACCGTCAACAAGATTCTGGCTTGCGGTATAACCATGAACAGTCGTAAGCATCGCCTTTTCGATTCCTGGATTTTCCGACATTACGGCAGCCACGGGACCTACGGCATTTGTGGTGCAGGAAGCATTTGAAATAACATTTCCCTTATTTAAATCCTGAGTATTTGTGCCGACCAAGACATGGGGCACATTGCCCTTTGCCGGCGCCGACACAACTACATATTTTGCACCGGCTTTGATGTGCTTTTGCCCCCCCTCCTCGGACGCAAATACTCCGGTGGATTCCACCACAACATCCACCCCAAGGTCTTTCCATGGAAGATTTTCCGGATCTTTTTCGGTTAAGCTTAAAATTTTCTTGCCGTCCACCGACAAATATTTATTGCCATCCTCGTCTTTCGTCTCCACTGACTTTTCATACCGGCCATACACCGTGTCGTATTTTAGCAAGTAAGCTAAGGTCTCCTCATCCGTTAAATCGTTAACAGCAACAACCTCGACTCCCTTGGCTCCGAACGCCTGTCTAAAAAATGTCCGGCCGATACGGCCAAAACCGTTGATTGCAATTTTCATATTTTTTGCAAATTTAGATTAAATATGCGGCGCCCAATGCACCCGCATCGTCTCCTAATTTTGCGCTCACGATTTTTGTTTCTTTAGCTTGTATTGAAATAATATATTTTTTAGCGCTCTTGTTCATTTCCTCTTTAAACAAATCCCATGCCTTTGAAATACTTCCGCCTACGATAACAATCTCCGGATTTATAACATTTATAGTATTCGCGATGCCTACCCCGAGCCAAAAACCAAATTTTTTATACACGTCTTGGTATTCCTTGTTTCCCGCGCGGGCCTCCCGCTCAATGGCCATGGGGTCTCTTCCTTTCCAAAGATATTGTGACCTAGACGAGCAAAGGTCCTCAAAAGAACGCTCCCCATCTAAAATCATATGCCCAATTTCTGCCGCACCGCCATGATACCCATCCCATAAAAATGCTTCGCCATCGCGATCCAGCACAATTCCTCCGCCTACACCCGTGCCTAATGTCACGCCTACCGTGCTTGAGGCCGCGGCTGCTGCCCCAAACAAATGTTCTGCCCATGCAAAACAGTTCGCATCGTTATCGACAAATATGGGAAAATTAAAATTTTCCTCTAATTTCTTAAGCGTGGGGAAATTTTTTAGCGGAAGATTCGGCGAGGGCAAGCTTACTTTATCCCGGCTAAGAGGACCTGCTATGCCTACCCCGATTCTTTCCACATTTTTTTCTCCAAATTCCTCAATTAAGGAATGTATCTCTGTTGTTATTTCTTTAAAAAATTTATCGCCGTCTTTTTTATTCTGCAAATCAACACGATTTGACTTTACAACCTTAGGTAACCTTCGCGTACGCAAAAAATCCTTATCCCATTCGGCAACAATCGAATGAATCTTTGTCCCTCCTATATCTAACCCGATAACATACTTCATGGTCCTTCTTAAATTATACCACACTGCTTATTCCAAATCCTATCCCGTATGCCACGACAGCCGCAAGCCCCCCCACAAGAAACATTTCAAGCCCGCTTGAAATCCATGATTTTTCAGTAAAGGCAGCCCTCGCCGCCCCAATGCCGAATAGGGCGACAGCAGTAAATATCGAGGCATATAAAAAAGTATTAGCGCTTGCGGTAAAAAATATATACGGCATAAGCGGAACCAGACCGGCAATCATAAATGCTAGAAAGGTTACAAGAGCTCCTTTGGCTGGACGCGCTTCTTCCTGTTCCACAAGTCCCAATTCCTCGTGCATTATAAAGTCCAAGGCAAATTTTTCGTTGTGAGTAATTAATTCAGCCAATCCGTCCAAATCTTTATCTGCATATCCTTTTTTTCTTAAAAAATTTGTGATCCGCTCTTTATAAGCTTCCTTATTCTCCTCAAGCAACCGCAGGTTCCCTGACCGCTCTTTACTATACAAATCCTTTTCGGATTTTGTACCCAGATAATTTCCGCTCGCCATAGAAATGCCATCGGCAAAGAGGTTTGCAAAACCCAAAACCAAAATAACTACCGGATCCAAAGCTGCCCCTACAACTCCCGCGACCACGGCAAAGGTCGTAATTATCCCGTCATTCGCCGCATAAACAGCGTCCTTCAAAAATTCCCCTATTTTCTTATAGAGCCAAGATATCATAAATATTTTCCTGTCCAACTTCCCTTATTTTTCATTATATCATGCGGCGTGCCTTCGGCAACTATATGGCCTCCTCCCTCGCCGCCTTCCGGGCCAAGGTCTATGATCCAGTCGGCGTTTTTAATAACATCCATGTTATGCTCAACGACCAGGACCGAATTGCCGAACGAAACAAGCTCGAAAAGCACTTTGAGTAAATTATTTACATCCTCGAAATGAAGGCCGGTTGTCGGCTCATCCAAAATATATAGAGTTTTGCCTGTTGCCCTGCGGGAAAGCTCGGAGGCAAGCTTGATGCGCTGGGCTTCTCCACCCGAGAGAGAGGGGGCCGGCTGGCCAAGCTCGACATACGAAAGACCGACCTCATTTAGCACCTCAAGCTTATGGAAAAGCATAGGAATATTTTCAAAAAACTTAAGCGCCTCCTCCACAGTCATAGAAAGCACTTCCGCGATATTTTTTCCCTTATATCCTATATCAAGGACCTCCTTTGTATAACGTGTGCCCTTACACTCGTCGCACTCCACGTACACATCCGGCAGAAAATGCATCTCCACCTTTTTCATCCCCTGCCCCTCACACGCCTCGCATCTCCCACCTTTTACGTTGAAGCTAAACCTCCCTGCGGCGTACCCGCGAGCTTTTGCCTCACGCGTAGCGACAAATAAATCCCGTATCACGCTGAACGCTCCTGTATATGTCGCAGGATTAGAACGCGGAGTTCTGCCTATGGGACTCTGGTCAACTATAAGAGTTTTATCCAAAAACCGCAGACCTTCTATTTTTTTATGAGCGCCCGGAATCGTGTGCGCCCCTTGAAACTCGCGCCGCAAACTCTTTGCGATAATATCGTTCACCAAACTACTCTTTCCCGAACCCGAAACTCCTGTCACGCATACAAGCTTCGCGAGGGGGATTTTGACATCGATATTTTTCAAATTATGCTCAGAAGCTCCGCGGACAGTAAGATAATTCGTTTCCTTAGATTTCTCCCCCTGCGGGGGATCCCCCGCAGGGGGAGAAATTTTTTTGCGCCCCGAAAGATACTCTCCCGTCAACGTCTTGGCTTTTTTAAGTCCGGTTGGCGTCCCTCCATATACTACTTTTCCTCCATTCTTCCCTGCTCCAGGCCCTATATCCGCCACCCAATCCGCGGCAAGAATCGTCTGCGGATCATGCTCCACGACGATGACGCTGTTTCCGAGATCCCGCAAATCTTTCAAGGTCTTGATAAGCCGCGCCTGATCCCGCGCGTGAAGACCGATAGATGGTTCGTCCAGAATGTATATAACACCGGAAAGCTTTGAGCCGATTTGCGTAGCTAGGCGCAGACGCTGGGCTTCTCCGCCGGAAAGCGTGTCGGCAGACCTTAATAGAGTAAGGTAGTGAAGGCCGACATCTATAAGAAACCGGGAACGGGATAGGATTTCCTTGATAATTGGCCGGGTCACCTTGGGATTACCGCTATTTTTTAATTCGCCGGAGCCAGACCCCGCAGAATTAAAAAACGTTATAAAATCAGCAATGTCCATCCCCACCACCTCATCAATACTTTTACCCGCGAACTTCACGGCAAGCGCCTCCGGTTTCAGGCGCCTGCCCTCGCACGCAGAACACGGCCCGATTGTCATATATTTTTCAATCTCCGCCCGGGTCCACTCGGAATCGCTTTCTTTATAACGACGGATAAGCGAAGGTATCACCCCCTCGAATTCATCGTCGCCATGCAAAATAATATCTAAATCTTTTGGGGAAAGACGCTTCACGGAAACGTCCAGCGAGAAACCGTGCTTATCAGCCATCTCGCGCAAAATATACCAGAAGTATCCCTGCCTGCCGACTCTGTGCGAAGCAGACATCCACGGCCTTACAGCGCCTTCCGATATGCTTAGGTTTTTGTTGGGAATTACAAGATCCGGGTCAGCATCCATCTCTGTTCCCATGCCCGAGCATGGAGAGCACGCGCCGTATGGACTGTTGAAGGAGAAAGTCCTCGGCTGAATTTCTGCCATACTGAATCCGCACTTCGGGCAGGCAAAATTTTCGGAAAAAACAGCGTCTCCGACAATAACAATCCCCTTGCCCATGCGTATCGCCATTTCGATAGAGTCCACAAGCCGCACCCTGTCGATTTCTTCATCGCCATTCAATTTATCAACAACAATTTCTATATTATGTATCTTTTTCGGATTAAGCTCACGGTCCTGCGCCTCTTCAATGCTCAAAAACTCTCCGTTAAGGCGCACCTTTGTAAATCCCTTGTCCTGAGCCTCTTTCAGAACCGCCTTATGCTCCCCTTTCTTGCCGCGGATTACCGGCCCTAAAATAAGAAACTCACCTTTTAATTTAGAAACCTCGTCCGCGATTTGGGCGACGGTTTGGCGCTTTATTCCTATATCGCACTTGGGACAAAACGGCGTCCCTGCACGCGCAAATAAAAGACGGAGATAATCGTATATCTCCGTGATTGTCCCCACTGTGGAGCGAGGGTTGCGGGAAACACTCTTTTGGTCTATAGAAATTGCGGGCGAAATCCCCGTAATCTCATCGACATCCGGCTTCTGCATCATGCCCAAAAACTGCCGCGCGTACGCAGAAAGCGACTCCACGTATCGCCTCTGTCCTTCGGCAAAAATCGTATCGAACGCAAGCGAAGATTTCCCCGACCCCGACAGACCCGTAATAACAACAAGCTTGTTCTTTGGAATCTTCAAGCTTACATTCTTCAGGTTATGCACCCTCGCGCCGCGAATTGTGATAAATTCACCTTTCATAAACAGCCCCTATTATACATATATTTCCCTGCCAGTACAATAGTTGATAAAAAGCCCCGTATTGGGTTTTCTAGGACATTGACTAATTGAAAATAAAATGTTAATATATGGCGTGGCTATATTTTGCTATCTCTCCAAGGAAAAGATTAAGGAAATCCCAAAAACTCCCGGCGTATATGCTTTTAGGGGCAGTCGGGGAATTTTGTATATTGGCAAGGCAACAAATTTAAACGTGCGGGCAAAAAGTCATTTTCATCAGCCAACATATCGAGATGACTTATTCAAGGAGCAAGTGACCCAGGTTGGGTATATCGAAACGGATTCGGAAATAGAAGCCCTGATTCTGGAATCCCAACTCATAAAAAAGTACAAGCCCCGCTATAACGTCTTACTCAAAGATGATAAACAGTATTTTTATGTAGGATTTAGCAAAGATAAATTACCCCACCTAATCATTACTCACCAGCCGAAAGAGAAAGCGAGGTATCTAGGCCCCTTTACGGACGGCAAGTCCCTAAAAACCGTACTTCGATATTTACGTAAAGCATTCCCCTACTACACGGGGAAACATCGCAAACTCCCCTGCTCTTACTGCCATATTGGCCTCTGTCCGGGGCCCGATCCCATCATAAGGGAATATAAAAAGGATATCGCGAAAATCAAAGCAATACTCACAGGCAAAAAACCTCGCGTGATAACCGCGCTTAAAAAAGAAATGGCGCAATTTGCCAAAAATCTTGAATTTGAAAAAGCAGCAAAAGCGCGCGGTCAAATTAGCGCGCTTGAGAATATTTTTTCACATAACGCCCGAGGGGGAAGGTTTTATCCTCTTGCGGGTTTCGAGGCCGAAAGCGGGCATGGGGTCCCGCCCCGCAGAGCGGGACGAGCGAAGGCCGAGACCCTGAGCGGGCCTCGCCGGGGCCCGCGAGGAAAGCAAGAGGATAAAACCTTCCTCCTCGGGGATATATCCAGTATTGAAGCTTACGATATTTCGAACATCCAGGGCAAAGAGCCGGTTGCCTCTATGGTTAGGTTTGATAACGGCAAACCTAATAAATCAATGTATAGAAAATTCAAAATCCGTCTGCCGGAGACGCCCGATGACTTTGCTATGATGCGCGAAGTAATCCGCAGGCGCCTTGCGCACCCCGAATGGCCGTATCCCGATGTATTTCTGATTGACGGCGGCCGCGGCCAGCTAAACGCCGCATTGAGCCAGATGCCAAGTGCCAGTTGCCAGATACCGGTTGTCGCCCTTGCTAAGCGCCTCAATGAACTTTATGTCCCCGGGCGAAAAAAGCCAATCCCCCTTTCAAAACTCCCGAGTGAAACAAAAAATCTACTGATGCATGCGCGCGATGAAGCACACAGATTTGCCGTGTCCTACCACAGAAAATTGCATAGACAAAAATTTAAATAAGGTGTATAATATAGTAAATGGTAAAATTCGCCCTAAAGACAGCGATAAACTCGGCTTCTATATATTTAGCAAGTAATCTGATCCCGGGCTTTACATTTGAGGGGGATTTGTTTATACTAGTTGGGATAGGACTTGCACTTGCCGCATTTCAGCTTTTTATATACCCAGTTATCAAAATCCTGGCCTTTCCTCTCGTCCTCCTTAGTTTGGGATTCTTCGGATTTATTGTAAATGTAGTCGTCCTATGGGGCATCGCCTACTATATCCCTCACCTCACCATAGACGGAATAGTGCCTCTGATCCTGGGATCAGTAGTGCTTAGCACATCAAACTTACTATTTTCATGGCTCTAAATATAATACAAATCGTAATCGCAATATTGCTTATAACTACCGTCCTTTTGCAGCAGCGCGGCTCCGGTCTCTCAGGTGCTTTTGGAGGAAGCGGGGGGGTGTATTACCAGAAACGAGGAATGGATAAGATTCTCTTCAGGTCAAGCGTCGCACTATCCGCGCTCTTCTTAACTGTTGCGTTTCTCAACTTGCTTTAAGTGATTTATATAAATTCTCTCAAACAAATAAATTGGTCTTTGGTATGGCGCGCTTTAACTCCGCGGGAAAGAACTATCCTTTATTTTTTGGCTTTTTTAATTTTCACGTCCTTAGCGGCTCTGGGAGCACAATTTTACTACACCAATACAGAAATTGCTCCGGCGCGCGGCGGGGTGCATATTGAGTCGGAACTGGGAATACCAAGATTCATCAACCCGGTCCTTTCGCAAATAAGCGACCCCGATAGGGATATAACAAGAATTGTATATCCGGGCCTAATGAGATATGATAAAAACGGTAAACTTACCGAAGACCTCGCGGAAAGCCATAAGATTGAAAACAACACGCTATACACATTCAAGCTTCGCGAAAATATACTCTGGCATGACGGCGAGCTCCTGACTGCGGATGATGTAGTATTTACAATAAAACTTATCCAGGACCCCAAATACGCAAGCCCCGTGCGCTTAAATTGGCAGGGGGTAAAGGCGGAAAAGATTGACGATTTCACTTTGAGCCTTAAGCTCACAAGTCCTTATAGTCCATTTTTGGAAAATACAACAGTCGGAATACTTCCAAAGCACGTATGGGAAAATGTTTCTCCCAAAAGCTTTCCGCTGGCAGAGGCAAATCTTCAGCCGATAGGAGCAGGCCCATACAGGTTTGAAAAATTCCAGAAAGACAGCACCGGCAACATAAAATCCTATACGCTCAAGATAAACGACAAATATTACGATTCTCCCCCGTATATAGAGCGGATTACTTTCAAATTTTTTGACTCCGAAGAAGAGGCTCTGCGAGCCCTCAAAAACAAAGAGGTCTCCGCGATGAGCTTTATATCCGGATATAACAGCATTCAGGTGAAGGAAGGGGCGGATGAGATACTGTATACTTTCTCGCTTCCAAGATACTTTGCGATATTTCTAAACCAGGCAAACTCAAAATTACTTTCCGATAAAAATGTACGCGAAGCGCTCTTGCTCGCGACCAACCGGGAGGAAATCATAAATATATCTGCTGCCGGCAAAGGAAAGCCGTCTTTCGGGCCAATAGTCCGAGAACTTCTCGGATACAATCCGCAAATTGAAGAAAAATACCAATTTGACCCGGATGAGGCAAAAAGAATTCTTGAAAAAAGCAAATGGGCCGATACTGACGGCGACGGAGTTCTGGAAAAAACACTTAGTGGCGACACTGAACCGACTCCCCTTGAAATAAATCTTATAACAGTCCAGTGGCCCGAACTTGAAAAAGTAATGCGAGTAATCAAGGACCAATGGGAGAAGATAGGAGTAAGAGTCGTTATAAATTCCTATACGCTGGGAGAGCTCCAACAGGAGCACATAAGGCCCAGGGACTACGAGGCGCTGCTTTTTGGACAGGTTGTAGGCATTGACCCCGATCCGTTCTCCTTCTGGCACTCATCGCAAAAGAAAGACCCCGGACTGAACCTCGCGCTGTATGATAATAAAACCGCCGATAAGCTCCTTGAAGAAGCAAGGCAGACACTGGATTCACAAGCGCGCGCGGAAAAATATGTCCTTCTCCAGGAGACAATAAGCGACGACATTCCCGCGATATTCCTGTATAGCCCTACGTACCTTTATCCCGTAAGCAAAAATATAAAAGGCATCTCGGAGGGTAAGATTGCCGACCCCTCATGGAGGTTCTCTGACGTGACAGAGTGGTATATTGATACAAAAAGAGTATGGAAATAGCACGCGGACGTGGCGGAACCGGCAGACGCGCTGGCTTCAGGAGCCAGTGGACGCAAGTCCGTGGAGGTTCAAGTCCTCTCGTCCGCACTAAGCTTGTTCTCTAATTACAATTAAAATTTTAACTATGACTCCAAGACAAACAAGGCCCCCTCAACGCTCGCGTAGACGAGCCGTGGGGCAATCAACAAAAGAAGTAAATATAAGAACGACAGATACCGCTCCAGAGCCCGATGGATTAAAAATAATCCCCATTGGAGGACTCGAGGAGGTTGGACGCAATATGACCCTTTTTGAATACAAGGGCGATATTGTAATTGTCGACATGGGCCTTCAATTCCCAGAAGATGATATGCCGGGAATTGACTATATAATCCCCAATATCGAGTACCTCAAAGGAAAGGAGAAAAACATTCTGGGTGTCGTCATCACCCATGGACACCTCGACCATGTAGGCGCCATATCTCACCTGATTCCTAAACTCGGCTATCCTCCGGTATATGCGACAGGACTTTCACGCGGAATAATCCTGAAGCGCCATGACGACTTCCCCAAAGCCGGAAAACTCGAAATCCATACCGTAAAAAAGACGGACAACCTGACGCTTGGCCATTTCAAGATAGAATTTTTCCACGTAAACCATAACATCCCAGACAGTGTCGGCATTGCCCTCCATACCCCGGAAGGCACGGTTATTCATACCGGCGATTTTAAATTCGACCACAGCCCCATTGGCGACGAACCCGCTGATATAGCGCGTATAGTTCAACTTTCCTCTAAAGATGGAGGAGTGCTTGTAATGCTTTCCGACTCAACAAATGCGGAGGACTCCGGATATACGATCTCCGAACGACAAGTCCAAGAAAGCCTTGATGCGATAATCAAAGACGCTCCAGGGAGAGTTATCGCAGCCACCTTTGGCTCCCTGATTTCCCGTATTCAACAGCTTGTAAATATTGCGGAAAAGTACGGCAGAAAACTTGCGATTGACGGTTATTCCATGAAAACTAATGTGGAAATAGCAAAGGAGCTTGGCTTCATTAAGGCAAAAAAGGATACTTTCATACCTATAAATGACGTGAATAAATACGCGCCTGAAAAAATAATCATTGCCTGCACAGGAGCACAGGGAGAGGGTGAGGCAGTCCTCATGCGCATCGCTCATAAGGAGCACCGTTTTGTCCAAATACAAAAAGGTGACTCTGTAATATTTTCCTCATCCGTGGTTCCCGGAAACGAAAGATCGGTAAGCTCACTCAAGGATATCCTGATGTACCAGGGCGCAAGGATAATCCATTCCAAGCTCATGGATGTCCACGCATCGGGACATGCCCAGGCCGAAGACCTTAAGCTCATGCTTAATCTCGTAAAGCCAAAATACTTAATACCTATCCACGGCAATCACTACATGCTGCGCATGCATGGCGCAATCGCCGAAAGCATAGGCATGCCTAGCGAAAACGTCCTTATTCTTGGAAACGGAAAACCGACAGTGTTTAAAGACGGAAAAGCGCATATATTGGAATCGCGCGTACCTACAGATTATGTGATGGTAGATGGCCTTGGAATAGGAGACGTAGGCCAAGTGGTACTGCGAGACCGGCAGCTAATGGCACAAGATGGGATATTTGTTATAATATCAACCATAGACACAAAAACCGGAAAGCTAAAGGGCAATCCTGATATTATTTCACGGGGATTTGTTTATCTTCGTGAATCGCAAGAGCTCTTAATGGATGTGCGCAAACGAGTGCGGAAAATCATTGAAGGGTCGTTTGCGACAGAACACACGCTAAATGCCTCTTACCTCAAAGACGAAATACGGAACAAGACAGGGCAGTTTCTATTCCAAAAGACAGAACGAAGGCCCATGGTAATACCGGTAATAATAGAAATTTAACATGCGGATTTTATCGGGCATACAGCCCACCGGACAATTTCATCTGGGGAATTATCTCGGCGCTCTTAAGCACTGGGTAGATTTATCTACCTCCGGAAGATCTCCCGAAGGGAGACAGGACAAGGGCAACGACTGCTTTTATCCCATCGTTGACCTGCACGCGCTAACAACCGTGCATGACGCGGAAACTCTTCGCAAAAATACACAGGAAGCGCAAATTGCGATGCTCGCTATGGGGTTTGATCCAGAAAAATCCGTTTTGTTTTTGCAGTCGCAAGTACCCGCGCATACCGAGCTTGCCTGGATTCTGACCACGCTTACCCCCATTGGAGATCTTGAGCGAATGACCCAGTACAAAGAAAAAGCCGCACAGGTCTCAAAAAAGGAAGGTATAAACGCGGGACTGCTCACCTACCCGACCCTTATGGCTGCCGATATCCTTTTGTATAACCCGGAGTATGTGCCGGTCGGTGAAGACCAAAAACAGCATCTGGAATTTACAAGAAACCTGGCAGAAAAATTCAACAAAACCTATGGGGAAGTTTTTAAATTGCCAAAAGCAATGATCCAAAAGGAAACGGCCCGGGTTATGTCCCTCCAAGACCCTACCCAAAAAATGTCTAAGTCCCTGGGGGCCCAGCACTACATCGGTCTTTTTGAGGAAGAGGACTCAATACGCGGCAAAATAAAAAAAGCCGTTACCGACTCGGGAAATAAGATAAAGTATGAGCTCAGAGAAAAACCCGCTATCTCAAATCTTCTTGCAATTTATAGCGGCGTTTCCGGAAAGTCAATAAAAGACCTTGAGCAGGAATTTTTGGGCAAAAGCTATGCTGATTTTAAATCCTCCCTTGCCGATGCGGTAATGAACCAACTTCGTCCCATACAAAAACGCTACAAAGAGCTTTCCCAAAGCCCCGCAGAGGCAGCCGCCCTCTTTGACAAGGGTGCTACTAAGGCGAACGAAGTATCACAAGAAACAATGACACTCGTGCGGAAAAAAATAGGGCTCAATGAGTCATTGAGCCGTTGAAATTTATGAGTTCATACTTTCTCTTTCCCCCTCGGAAAGAGATGTAAGCCACAGAAGGAGAGGCCTTCGAAGTTTTTCGATAGGCCAGTCGTTGCCCTTGAATAAGGAGGGTTTTTCCACCCGAAATCGCGAAAGCATTACTGTGCTAACCTGTAAATTAACGGGCGCTAGTCGGTTATGTTCCAATAAAAATCCCTGTTTGCTCATCATCCTTACAGCATACCACCTTTGAGTGATAAAAGCAATCCTAGACCCACCCCAGCTTCCCCTCAAGCACCGCGACTTTTTGCCTGTTGAGCTTATCGCCGATTTCGGGGAATTTTTCGAGTTCGTCCGCCAAAATATTCTTCACTTTAAGGACCTCTTCTTCCGAGACGCCCTCCATCCGCGCCGTAAGATACGGCGAAGTGTTTGAGGCGCGTATAAGTCCCCAGCCAGTTTTTGTGATGTTAAATCTTACTCCGTCAATCAAAATAAGCGGGAATTTCCCCTCAAAATTTTTCTTTATTTTCTCCACAATATCAAATTTCTCCTCGTCGGCTACGGGAAGCTTTATTTCGGGAGTCCGAACGCGTACGGGTATATCTTTAAAAAGCGAAGAAAAAGAACCTTGCTGCCCGATAAAAATCTCAAGCATCTTTCCCGCGCTGAAAAGACCGTCGTCAATTTTAAAATAATCTTCTACAAAATAAAAATGCCCGGACACCTCGCCGGCAAAAATAACATCCCCGTCCTTGCGCAGGGTTTCCTTAATGGGCGCGTGTCCCGTCTGATGCATTAGGGGTACGCCGCCATACCCGGGAACAAGCTCTTCTAAAAGTTGCGAGGATTTCACGTCGTATAGGATCTTTTTTCCCGGATTCCTGATAAGCGCGTCTTTTGCAAACAATAAAAGCAAGAGGTCGGCGCTGACAAATTCGCCATTCTCATCCACAAATCCCATCCTGTCGCCGTCCGCGTCAAACCCAATCCCCAAATCAGCTCCAACTTCTCTAACCTTTTTCCCTAAATCCCTCATATTTTGGGGCGCCTCGGGATCCGGAGTATGGTTGGGGAATGTTGCGTCCGGCTCGGTATAAAGTTCTGTGACCTCGCATCCGAGTTTACGGAATAACTCGGGAGCGAATATCCCCGCGGACCCGTTGCCCGTATCAATTACAATATGCAAATTCCTTGCGACCTTAATATGTTTTAAAAAATATTCCCCATAGGGGGAGCTCGCATCAAAGGACTCAAGCTGTCCCTCTTCGTCTTCTACAAAATCACTCTTTTCTATCATCTCGCGCATTGCCTGAAGCTCATCGCCAAAAATCGGCCATACGCCTTTTTTCATCAGCTTGAAGCCGTTATAAAAATAAACATTATGGCTACCTGTTATATTCACTCCTCCGTCAAAATCAAAAAATGCTGTCGCAAAATAAATAATTGGAGTAAGGGAGACACCTGCATCGGCAACATCGCAGCCGCTGGAGAGTACGCCGGAAATAAAGGCGCGTTTGAGTTCCTCGGCATACGGCCGTATTTCGTATCCCACAACAACCTTTCTCCCGCCCTGGCGGCGGATAATGCTTCCGTATGCTTTTCCGATTAGGCGCGCCGCGTCCGACGTTAGCGTAATACCGGGGAAAGGACCGTACCATTTTTCATACTTTTTGATTTCCTCCGCGGTAAACTCTTCACCGGCTATGCCTCGTATGTCGTATAATCGAAAAATGTTTGGGTTTATGCTCATTACAGCCGCATATTATCATGCCATATATAGTTTGACAAATTGCCCTGATATATGATAATCTGATATAGATAAATATGGAAGATACATCAGAACAAATAAAAAGGCAGTATACGCTGCATTTCATACTCAAACAGGGCCTAAGCTCGGAGGAGACGCATAATTATCGCCAGGTGATAAACGACAAGGTCAGCGCGCTGGACGGCAAAATCGAAGCGTCTATATGCCAGGAATCTGCACGTCGTCTTGCCTACCCCATAGGAAAAGAACAGCAGGGATATCTTTGTGAGTCGGTGTTTTCGATTGCTCCCGAAAAGATAAAGTCGCTGTACGATGACCTAAAGCAAGAAAGCAACATAATAAGACATGTGATAGAAATTAAGAAGCCCGTAAAGGCATCCGCGAAATCACGCGCACGAAAGGAAAGAAGGCGACCTCTCCAGGCGAGCGAGGAAAAAGGATCTGTGCCTTCAAGACGCGGGGGTGTCTGGCTTCCCGAGACCGGCTCAAGCGAAGTAAAGGAAAGCGTAAGTCACGAAGTGGAGAAACGGGATAAAATAAGCGTAGAGGAAATTGATAAAAAACTTGATGAAATAATTAAAAATATTTAATTATGAATTTAAACCGCGCTATCATAATAGGAAGAGTGACACAAGACCCAGAGCTTAAAACCACGCCTTCCGGGCAATCGGTCTGTAATATCTCTATTGCTACAAACAGGACCTGGACAAACAACGAAACGAAAGAAAGGCAGGAAAAAGCGGAATTCCACAATATTGTAGCATGGGGACGGCTTGCTGAAATCGCAAATCAATACCTCACTCGAGGGGGCTTGGTAATGTTCGAGGGGCGAATCGAAACCCGATCCTGGGACGATCCTTCGGGGAATAAACGCTACCGTACTGAAATAATAGCGGAAAACATGCAGCTTGGCCCGAGGTCAATGTCGGACCAGCAAGCCCCTTCAGGAAGCCAACGACAGCCCGAAAGTGATAATCAGGGGTCAAGCCCAGCTCCGGCGGCACCTTCCCGCAACTCCGGTTCGGTTGACGAAATACCCACAATAGAAAGCGACGAACCTATTTCCTCATCCGATTCTAGCGAGGGGAAAAACGAAGACGAGGGGGGAGAGATTAATGTTAAGAATATTCCATTTTAAACATGGCAAACTGTGAAATATGCAAAAGTCATAAACCAATAAACCTTAAGGATGCGGATTTCCTGAGGAATTTTTTGTCGGAACAAGCAAAAATACTTCCGCGAAGAAAAACACGCCTTTGCGCGAAGCACCAAAGGCATGTCTCAAAAGCCATAAAACGCGCCCGCATAATGGCCCTTATGCCATTTGTGGCACGATAACCCATTAAACTAACCCTCTTCCTGGGCTTTTACTTCAATTAGCTTCTCTACGTCTTTTACTAGTTTGGGATTTTCTCGTAAAAATTTTTTAGACGCCTCAAGTCCATTGCCAAGCTTAGTATCACCATAATTAAACCACGCCCCCGAGCGGGAAAGGATCCCATATTTTAAACCGCAATTCAATACATCCCCTAGGTAAGAAATCCCCTCATTATACATAATATCAAATTCCGCTATTCGAAAAGGCGCGCCGACTTTGTTTTTGACAATCTTTGCCTTGACTCTATTACCAACTATCTGCTCGCCGGACTTAATTTGGGCGCTTCTGCGAAGATCTATTCTTACCGACGAATAAAATTTGAGGGCCTTTCCCCCCGGTGTTGTCTCCGGATTTCCAAACACTATACCGATCTGCATGCGTATTTGATTTAAAAATATCACAGCAGTATTTGCTTTATAGGTAATGGCTGTGAGCTTTCTGAGGGCTTGGGACATCAGACGGGCCTGCAAGCCCATATGATGATCCCCCATGTCCCCCTCTATTTCAGCGCGCGGCGTAAGGGCCGCCACAGAATCTATCACTATAACAGCCAACTTTCCCGACCTTACAAGGGCGTCTACAATATCAAGGGCCTGCTCGCCTGTATCCGGCTGAGAGATTAGAAGCTCGTTTGTATTAAGACCGATGCGTTTTGCGTATTCGGGGTCAAGGGCATGCTCGGCGTCTACAAATGCGGCAATGCCTCCTGCTTTTTGAGCTTCGGCGGCAATGTGGATCGCCAAGGTGGTCTTGCCGCTTGATTCGGGGCCAAATATTTCTATTATTCTGCCCCTGGGAATCCCCCCGCAAGTTAAGGCAAGATTAAGCGATATTGACCCCGTTGAGATAACGGGAACATCCACCTTCTTTATTTCTCCAAGACGCATAATAGAACCGTCTCCAAACTTCCTCCTGATATCGTCTAGGGTTATTTCTAGTCCATCTTCTGCTTTTGTTGAAGTATTTTTTGGTTTGGCCATAGTTGTTTGTGTATATTATTACTAGTTTTTTATATATACGACGTTTTTCACAAGCTGTGTGGATCTGCCAAATATATTTTGGGCCCTAAAAGCAATCGCATTAATTCCCTCCCGCAGATTCACTTGCTCCTCAAATATACCGTTCTCTCTAATATATAATTCTTTGCCATTTAGTGTCAATGAATGGGTATTTTTTACCCTTCCGCTGACCAGCACATCTTTGGAATTTACAATTACATTTTCCCCGGAGGGATTTACAAGCACAATCTCCGGGGAAAATAAAAATGGTATAAACCTAATGGATATGTAAGCTGTAATTAGAGATAAAAATAAAAAAGCCCCTAAAAAATACAGGCGTCTTGGGGTAACCGAAAACAAATTTCCTTTGGGTTGTTTTATAAACACACTATTCCTCATCCCGCTCAAAGTACACCTCTCTTGGCTTTGCTCCATCGCCGGGCCCGATTATCCCGTTTTCTTCGAGCATATCTATAAGGCGTGCCGCTCGCGCATAGCCCACCCTAAGCCGTCTCTGAAGCAAAGAGGCCGAGGCCTTTCGTGCTTGTATGATAACTTTTTTTGCTTCCTCGTATAATTCGTCATCGGACCCCGCATTGTCTAATCCGTCGAAATCAATAGCCCCTCCAGCACCCTCACGGGAGGAAACCGCCGGTTGCGCGGAAGTATTCCTTGTTGGCCCAAAGTCAACTTGTCCTCCTGTCTCCTCCTCAGCTGCGCCCTCTTCTTTCTCCCTTGCTTTACTTCCTTCTTCGCGCAAATAATCCGCGACTCGCCTGACTTCTTTTTCTGTCACATATGCTCCCTGAATTCGCTTTGGCCTGGACGCATCTCCGGAAAGATAAAGCATATCCCCATTTCCGAGCAATTTCTCCGCCCCGGCCATATCAAGCACAGTGCGGGAATCGATCTGCGAAGCGACCTGAAAAGCAATGCGACTCGTAATATTTGCCTTTATAAGGCCTGTGATTACCTCAACAGAGGGTCTTTGCGTTGCAAGTATCAAATGTATACCCACAGCCCGGGCCATCTGTGCCAGGCGCACAATAAGCGCCTCAATCTCCTTGCCGCGAGATGACATTAAGTCAGCAAGCTCGTCTATAACAATCACAATGTAAGGCAGGGGGCCATGCTCCTCTACTGTTTTCTTATTGGAGTTAAAACTTGCAATGTCCCTCGCTTTAGCCCCTGCTAATATCTCGAATCTTCGTTCCATTTCAGAAACCGCCCACTTGAGAGCGTTTACTGTCTTTTGAGTATCTACCACAACCGGCGCTAAAAGATGAGGGATATCGGCATACACGGGAAATTCTACTCTCTTGGGATCTATAAGAATGAACTTAAGCAAGTTGGGAGGATTTTGGTACAGCAAACTGAGAATAATAGTATTGAGGGATATCGTCTTCCCCGCCCCAGTGGATCCCGCTATTAAAAGATGTGGCATTTTTGCAAGGTTCGCAAAGACCGCGGCACCGGAAACATCCCTCCCCAGAGATAGAGTTAAGTTGCTTTGCCGTTTCTGGAATTCATCGCTTTCCAAAATATTTTTAAGCCGCACGATAGCAATGCCCTTATTGGGAATCTCTATACCGACAAGGGATCTTCCCGGAATGGGAGCTTCAATGCGTATTGGGTGCGCGGCAAGAGCAAGCGACAAATCATTGCTCAGCGCCAAAATTCTCGTAAGCTTTATGCCTTCTGCCGGCTTTAGGGTAAACTGGGTTACGGTCGGGCCAACGCTCACCTCGCCCATCTCTACTTCAATCCCAAAATTTTGCAAAGTCCGCTTGATAATATTCGCGTTGGCCACAATATCTCCCGAAGAAGGGCGTCCTGTTTCTTTTTCCAGAAGCTCGGTTGGGGGAAGATGAAAATCGCCGGCAGGTTGGGGCGCGTTACGCACAGCAAAACCCTCTTTGTCTCCAGTTTCTCCGCTTTGCTTTTTGGCTCTTTCCGTCCCGGACGAATCTGCCTTTGGCGAGGGCTTTTGGACTTCGCCTTCTTCTTGCCATGTCTTCACCTTAAACTCCGTCTTATTCTTGGAATCCTCACCCTTTGACAAATCATCATTAGAATCCGGCCCCACAGCCCCCTGCTCCGACAGCAGTTTTTTGTCTTCTCTCCGTTTTTTAAACACCTCTATAATCTTCTTCACTCTTATGTTGAAACTTATTATTACAGAAACAAAAATAAGGCCCGTAAAAATAACAAAGGACGCCACATCTCCCAAGGATTTGATAAACGGCATTGACACAAAGTATCCCAAATATCCTCCCGTCATAGATCCCTCCCTTGAAAAGATACTAAACGCGCCCAGCATCCCGGAAAAAAATAAAACCCCTCCTACAATAAGGGGAATATAGCTGTTTCGTCTACCCGAACTAAATAAAATATAGCTTGCCGCGAGAAACACAAAGGGTATCACGAACATTCCAACACCAAATAATGATTTGGTAATTTCATGGAACATGGCGCCGGCGGCTCCGGCTTTTCCTACAAACGCGAGAGCGCTCAAGAAGAAAAGTATTATAAGAACCACCCCCCACAACGTTTTTATTGCTTCGTTGTGGACATCGAATTTAGGCCGCGGCTTATCTTTTTTCTTTTTTAGGGGAAGCTTTTTCTTCATATCCTGTTCCTGCTGGTATCACTTTCCCTAGTATAACATTTTCTTTCAATCCTACCAACTTATCTTCCCGCCCCATGACTGCGGCGTCTATCAATACGCGGGATGTCTCCTGGAAAGAAGCCGCCGCGAGCCAGCTGGGGCTTGCAAGCGCGGCCTTTGTAACGCCAAGAAGTATTGACTCAAAATTAACAGTATTCTTGCCGGATTTTTTAAGCTTATCATTTTCTTCTCTGACCTGAGAGAGCTGGACAACTTCCCCGGGCGCAAAATTAGAATCCCCGACGTTTGTAATTCGCACGCGTGAAAACATCTGCCGCACTATAATCTCTATATGCTTATCATGTATATTAGCACCCTGCGATGTATATATTTTTTGTATGGACTCTACTATATATTTTTCAACCGTTCGCTGTCCCGCTTGCTCGTAAAGATCGTGGAGATTTATATTGCCTTCGGATAACGGTTGGCCTTTGCCCACAAGATCCCCCTTGCTTACAAGTACAGCCACATTCTGAGGCACCTTGTACTCTATGATTCCGGGCTCATCTTTGACGGCTGACTTCTTGCCTTTCGCAGCTTTTCGCTTCTTGCTTGTTCCGCTGTCCGCAGCTGAAAAACTTGCGGAATCAACTTTTATCTTAATAAGCCGTTCGTTATCCTTTATCTCAACAGAATGCACTTCGCCCTGCACTTCGGATATCGCTGCTTTCCCCTTTGGCACACGCGCCTCAAAAATCTCTTCTACCCTGGGAAGTCCCTGGGTAATATCACTTAATCCCGCCACTCCGCCGGTATGGAATGTGCGCATTGTCAGCTGTGTCCCCGGCTCACCTATGGCCTGAGCGGCTATCACCCCCACCGCCACGCCCTCCCTAACCTCCGTATTGTGGCCCAAATCCCATCCGTAGCATTTCACGCAAACGCCGCCCAGCGTCTTGCAAGTTATTGGTGACCGCACAACTATGCTTTTTGCCTCGGACGCTTCTATTTCCTTGGCCCTTTCCGAATTGATAATTTTACCGGATGATTTTTTATCGGTATCGATTGCAAGCAGCACTCGCCCGATTATCTTTTCGGCAAATGTCTGGCCGGTTATTTCGGCATTCGCCTTTGTTATCTCATATCCCTCCTTGTCCCGGCAATCGCCCGCTATTACAACAACATTTTGGGAAACATCCACCAATCTCCTGGTTAGATAACCGGCTGTCGCGGTACGCAGCGCCGTATCTGCTGTACCTTTTCTCGCGCCATGAGTGGAAATAAAGTATTCAAGCGGCGTCAAACCTTCCTTAAAGCTTGCTTCTACGGCCATTTCCATAGTCTGGCCCGCGGGGTTTACAACAAGGCCCTTCATCGCGGCCATTTGGTGAATTTGCGACCAGGAGCCACGGGCCCTAGAATTTACAATAACAGACACGGACCCTTTGGGATCCAAATACCCCGGCACAAGGGCTGTAAGCACCTGCCTCGCCTGCTGCCATACTTCAATAATTTTATATCTTCGCTCCTCTACGCTCAACAGGCCTTCGTTGAATTGAGACCGGATAAGCTCGGTTTTCTGGCGCGCCCCTTCCATTATTTTGCCCTTCTCTTTCGGCACAACAAGATCGTCCATGCACCAGCTTACTCCCGAAAGCGTAGCATATAAGAATCCGAGCGATTTTATCTTATCTAAAATTTCACTTGTGCGCTTTGGGTCATATGTAGAAAATATATTAAAAGTAACATCTCCAAGAGTTTTCGCGTCCAATTCTCTATTTACAAACGCAAAGTCCTCGGGCAAAGCCTTGTTGAAAATAATACGCCCCACGCAGGTTACCTCCTCCAGACCGCGAAATTTAATGGGTTCCCGAAGGCCCGCAACGCCCATGTCATAGGCAAGCACCGCCTCATCCGCTGACCCATATAACTTGGGATTTTTTTCAGTCTTTGAATCCTTCTCGATATTTGTCATCCAGTAGCATCCGAGCACTATGTCCTTTGTCGGGGTAACGATGGGCGCGCCCGTCGCGGGCTTAAGGAGATTCTTTGATGAGAGCATTATATCACGCGCCTCATTCTGGGCTTCCTCTGAAAGGGGCACGTGCACAGCCATTTGGTCACCGTCAAAGTCCGCGTTAAAAGCGGCGCACACAAGAGGATGAATCTGGATGGCCTCGCCTTCAATAAGCACCGGCTGGAAGGCCTGTATTCCAAGACGATGCAAAGTCGGAGCACGATTAAGCATCACATACCTGTTCTTTATAACTTCCTCCAGTATTTCCCATACCTCCGACGTTGTCTCTTCTATAAGACGCCCAGCGGCTCTTATATTATAGGCAAGCTCTCTTTCAATAATTTTTTGGATAACAAACGGACGAAATAGCTCAAGCGCCATTTTTTTGGGCAAGCCGCATTCGTGAAGCGCAAGCTCCGGCCCGACAACAATGACAGATCTTCCCGAGTAGTCCACTCTTTTTCCGAGGAGATTCTGACGGAATCGCCCCTGTTTTCCTTTGAGCATATCCGCGAGAGACTTAAGGAGCCGTTTGCCCCCTGAACTTGCGGTAACTGTCTGGGTCTTGCGGGCAGAATTATCAATAAGCGCGTCAACCGCCTCCTGGAGCATTCTTTTTTCGTTACGGCAAATTACTTCCGGGGCATTTATTTCGCGAAGCCGCTTGAGGCGATTGTTTCTGTTGATAACCCTGCGATAGAGGTCGTTCAAATCGCTGGTTGCGTATCTTCCCCCGTCAAGCTGCACCATCGGCCTAAGCTCGGGAGGAAGAACAGGCAAGACAGTCATAAACATCCACTCGGGCCTTGCCCCGCCATCCATAAATCCGCGCACTGTGCGAAGCCGACGCAAAATTTTCTGGCGGGCTACTCCCTGCATTTCTACGACAGCTTTCTCCAGATCCGACTTAAGCTTCTTCAAGTCGATATCTTCCATTATCTTTACCAGCGCTTCGGAGCCGGTACCTGCATGAAAGGTCTCGCCGTATTTCAAGCTTATATCAAAATAGTCCATTTCGGAGATAACGCGGTTTGGCTTGAGCGAACCAAGAATATCAATCTCTTTCTTTTTCCTTTGCTCAAGCCCTTTACGATCTTTGGGTTCGTGCTTAACTTTTCTTTTAAACTCCTCGTTAATATCTTTTATGACGTCTTTTCTCGCATCCTCAAAGACCTCTGTAATGATATAGGAGGCATAATAGACAACCCTCTCCAATTGCTGGAGGGGTATATCAAGCACAAGTCCAATTTGAGATGGGACTCCCCTTAAAAACCAAATATGAGCCACAGGGACTGCAAGCTTAATATGGCCCATGCGCTCTCGCCGCACCACGGACCGCGTAATCTCAACGCCGCATTTATCGCAAATAATCCCCTTATAGCGGATCCGGCGATATTTGCCGCAGTAACATTCGTAATCCTTTTCCGGACCAAAAATACGCTCGCAGAAAAGTCCGTCTTTCTCGGGTTTTTGGGTCCTGTAGTTTATGGTTTCCGGCTTAGTTACCTCGCCGTGCGACCAGCTTAAAATATCCTCGGGTGAGGCAATTTTAAGTTTTATAGATGAAAAGTCACTAACTTTCGCCATGTTTTTCTTCTTTTACCTCAACATTGAGGCCTAATGATTTTAATTCGGACACTAATACATTAAAGGATTCCGGCACGTTTGGCTTCTTGATTGGCTCCCCTTTTATAATGGTCTCATACGCGGATGAGCGCCCCATAACATCGTCAGACTTAATAGTAAGGATTTCCTGAAGCACGTGTGCCGCTCCATATCCTTCCAGCGCCCACACCTCCATCTCTCCAAATCTCTGGCCGCCAAATTGCGCCTTTCCCGAAAGCGGCTGCTGTGTAATTAGAGAATAGGGGCCAATCGCCCGCATATGGATTTTATCTTCTACCATATGTATAAGCTTCAGTACGTACATATGTCCGACGGTAACTTTGTTGTCAAACGGAAGTCCTGTATAGCCGTCATACAAAGTAATTTGTCCATTCTGAGGCAAGCCGGCGGACTTTAGTTCCGCGCGTATGTCGTCCTCGGTGGCTCCCGAGAGAGAGGGAGTCAGGGCTTGGTATCCAAGCTCATGCGCCGCCCACCCAAGGTGCGTTTCCAGAATTTGTCCTATATTCATACGTGAAGGTACGCCAAGCGGATCTATAACTAAATCCACGGGCGTGCCGTCGGGAAGATACGGCATCTCCTCTTCGGGAAGAACTCTCGCTATAACTCCTTTGTTGCCGTGGCGTCCCGCTATCTTGTCTCCCGCTCCAATCTTGCGGAGTTGCGCGACTTCTATCTGAATACTTTTCATAACACCCGGCGGAAGCTTGTCACCATTATCCCTTGAAAATATCCTCACACCCACAATCCTGCCTCGCTTTCCGTGGGGAAGGGTAAGCGAAGTATCTTTGATGTCGCGTGCTTTCTCTCCAAATATCGCGCGCAAAAGCCGCTCTTCGGAGGTAAGGTCGCTCTCCCCTTTTGGAGATATTTTACCGACAAGTATATCCCCTTCCTCGACGTAAGCGCCTACCATGATGACGCCATCTTCATCTAGATTACGAAGTTTTTCTTCGGACACATTCGGGATATCGCAGGTAGTCACCTCCGGCCCAAGTTTTGTTTCGCGTATATCAACCTTAAAATCTTCAATATGTATGGAAGAAAAGGCGTCTTCCCGGACTAACTTTTCAGATACAACTACCGCGTCCTCAAAATTATGCCCGCGCCAAGACAAAAACGCCGTAAGTACGTTGCGGCCAAGAGCCAAAACCCCATTGTCCACAGAAGAACCGTCCGCGATCACGTCACCGGCTTTCACTTTATCTCCCGGCTTTACCCGCACCTTTTGATGAATGATAGTGTACTGGTTAGACCGCTTAAAGTTGGTTAGGGGGTATTCGGTAAAAACTTTTGATTTTTTGCCCTTGGATTTTGAATTTTTTATTTTAATATGTTCTCCGTCCGCCTCAACCACCTCGCCTTCGTCTTCCGCCACAACCACCAGGCGGGAATCCCGCGCAACGCGCTCTTCAAGGCCGGTTCTCACATATGGGGCTTGGGGCCGTACACACGGCACTGCCTGGCGCTGCATATTAGAGCCCATCAGCGCTCTGTTTGCATCGTCGTGCTCAAGAAACGGAATAAGTGCGGTTGCTACGGATACCGCCTGCTGTGCGGAAACGTCAACATACTCAACCTTATTCCTTTCTACAAACCCTGGCGTACCTTTTATGCGGGCGCGTACCAGCTTGCCGGATATTTTATTATTAGAACCTACCGAGACGTCGGCAGAGGCAATACTCACCCGCTCCTCCTGATGCGCGTTGAGGTATTCTATATCTTTTGTTATTACGCCATTTTTAACTTTAAAATATGGAGTTTCCAAAAATCCATACTCATTAAGCCGCGCGTACGAAGACAAATGTCCCACTAGTCCTATATTGGGGCCTTCCGGCGTTTGTATCGGGCAAATCCTTCCATAGTGGGAGGGCTGGACATCGCGCACTTCAAACCCGGCTCTCTCTCTTGTTAACCCGCCGGGTCCGGTCGCTGAAAGACGTCTTTTGTGCTCAAGCTCGGACAGAGGATTTGTATTATCCATAAACTGGGAAAGTTGGCCGGTTGTGAAAAATTCCCGCACAATTGCCATAACCGGACGCGCGTTTATAAGCTGTGAAGGCGTAAGAGTCGCCGGATCAAGAGTTGACATTTTATCGCGAACAATTCTTTCCATGCGGGTAAGTCCCACGCGCAAACGGTTAAGAAGCAATTCTCCTACGGCGCGCACTCTTCTGTTGCCAAGGTGATCAATGTCATCCGGATGCGCTTCAGGGTCATTGTTCATTCTTATAATCTCGGTCAAAACCCCGACAATATCTTCCACGCTCAGTACCCGCTCTTCTTTGGAATAAGTTGAAGTTTTCGCGCCCGGTAATCTCTGGCTCATCTTCCACCGCCCGACTTTAGACAAATCATATCTTTCAAAATTGAAAAACATATTTTCTATAAGCTGGCGGGCATTCTCTACAGTCGCGAGGTCCCCTGGCCTTATCCTCCTGTATACTTCTATCAGGGCTTCGTCGCGATTTTTAGAAGAATCTCGCTTAAGCGTCTCTTCTATATATGAAGTATTGGGGTTTATGTCTACTTTTTTGAAAAATTTGCGTATATCTTCGTCTTTCTCCAACCCAAAAGCGCGAAGAAGAGTGGTCGCCGGAACTCGCCTTCTTCTGTCAATTTTCACCCCCACAACGCCCGAAGAATCCGTATCAAACTCAAGCCATGCACCCCGGTTTGGTATAATTTTTGCACCAAAAAGCTCTTTCCCTCTATACCAGCTAGACGTAAAAAACGCCCCGGGAGACCGGATAAGCTGGGAAATGACTATGCGCTCCACGCCATTTACAATGAAAGTCCCGCGCTTCGTCATAAGGGGGAAATCCCCCAGATAGACCTCTTGTTCCTTTTTCTCCCCCGTACGCTTATTGAGCAAACTCATGCGCACACGAAGCGCCGCCTCGTATGACGAGTTTCTCTCGCGAGCGGTAAACTCGTCATACTTTGGGTCATCCAGGTGATAATCCAAAAAATGCAGCTCGAAATCCTTTTCGCCGTAATCCTTTATCGGAGAAATCTCGTCGAAAAGCTCGCGCAGCCCCTTTTCCCAGAACCACTCGTATGACCTGCTTTGAATCTCCAAAAAATTAGGAAAGTCCAAAGCCCTATAATGATGCTTGGTAAAATTTTTTATCTTCATAAAATTGAATAGACAAAATAATACGCCGCTTCATTTACCTATGAAGTTTATAGGATTTAATATTTAATTTATCCGAGATACCTTGCTATCACGGTAGAATATTAAAAATGAGATATGCAAACATTCTACACGAAGTAGGTGAATCTTGTCAAGCCTTTTTATTCTTCTTCGCTCTCTTCTATTTCTTCCAGTGCCTCAGGCTCCTCACCGCCTGTTTCGGCAACCGGCGGCTCAATTCTTTGAGTGGGTGGGGTGCTCGGTGGAGAAATGCCGTCAAGGGCATCTTCGCCTGCCCGCAGATTAGAAAGGATTTTGTCTACCTCCTCATTGTCCGGATTTAGCTCAGACACTTTCGCAAATTGATCAATCGCCCCTTGCGTGTTGCCAAGCCGATCATAACTCAAACCAAGAAAATAGCGGGCGTTCGAAAAACCTTCTCTTAGGCTCACTACGCGCACAAACTCGTCTCTGGCATTTTCTATTTGATCATCCAGATAATAGAGGAGCCCCAGCTGATATCCCACTCCCGTATCAAGAGGGTTTAAATTCCGTGTTTCCAAGGTCTTTTGAATCGCAAGTTCCCTGTCTCCCTGGCGCTCGTACACTTGCGAGCTCAAAAAGTGAGCCGGAGCATAGTCGCCTTTCAGCGCAATCGACTTCTTAAGATTCACAATAGCCTCAGAAAGATTTTCCGCGCGCGTTGCTTCGAGCTTCTCCCTCTCCTCGCCTTCTTCGGGAAGCTGTGTAATTTTTCTCTGAAGAGCATCAGCGGAGCGCACATATGCACGCGCTACATTAAGATACTCCGCCGGACTTTGCGGATTCAATGCCGCGGCTTTTTCATAGTTTAAAATCGCAAAGCGGTCTGCTCCCTCCACAATGGAGATATTGTCTTCGTACACAGCAGCTAACTGCCTCCAATTTAGAGGGTCCGCGGGATTTGCTGTCGTTGCGCGCTGTGCTGTCTGTATCATGCCCTGAAATACAACCTGATACCTTCTCTGCAACTCCGCCGAATCAAGATCTCTATTATCTAAAACTTTCTGTGCCTGCAAACCCAAAAGTTGTGTATATGTCCTAAGGTATACGTCGCGGCTGTCGTCAAGATTCACCGCGAGCGCAACTTTGCGGAGGGCGTCATCAAGGTCCCTGTTACTGTTGTAAGAACTCACACCAACAGTATGCACTACTTGCGCTACGTACTTTTGACCTTGCCAATACACGGAAACAATAACGCTGACAATCAAAACAATGATTACAAGAGAGGCAGCAAAGGTCCGCTGGGGGGTATGCAATAAGGAAAATTCAAAATTGCTAAGCGCCCCGCCGGCCCGAAGCGAAGCAATCACAACCCCTGCGAAAAGAAAAGTAAAGAGGAGAATAGTAAAATTCGCGGGATAGAAAAACCAAGAAAGAAGAAGAAAAAGAAAACTTACAAACGATACAAGCGCTACCCGTTCTGCTTGCCCGCTCTCGGACGAAATCTCTCCCTTTTTGCGGGAAAGCACAGCAATGCCCTTGAATCCAAGCCATAAGAAAAACCCAAATAGAAAAACTAATGCGCCCACGCCCAGAACCCCAAGAGTTATAAGGAATGTAGGCAGCGCCGCGTATCCTTGAGAAAACCGCACGCCCCAAAAAGCAGTAGAATTAAGTGTCGAGGATCGATTTTCCAGATACTCATAAAGAAACATTGATGGACCGGAGCCCAAAATCGCATTTTTTGCTTCCGAGCCCAAGCTCGCCCTCGCGATATTAAGAGTCGCCGATAAACTTGGGCGTACTTCCGCCGGCAATCGTACCACGCTAGAAATAGGAGGGCGTACAAAGAAAAGGATAGCTACTACAATCATAAGCACTAATGGCAAGCCAAATTTAGGAGCCAGCACGGCACTGCTCGACTGCGCTGATTGCTTATTTCCGGACTTACGCGAATGCATTATCTGCCAGCTCGCAACAAGCGCAGAAGCAAAAAGTATCCCAAGCCATACATAGCTAAAATTTACCAAAATCAGAACAACCGCAAGAAGAGCCGCGGATAAAGCAAATATAGCTTTAGGTATGCTTGAGAGCTTGAAGCTCGTAAGCAGGGCCATCATCATAACAAGTCCCGAGCCCAAAAATATCGCAAGCGCTTGCACTGTCCCAACAGGATTGAAGGCAATGTTCTTGGCGAACTCAAAGGGAATGATAAAAATCCCGAAAAACTGAAGCAGTGAGTATATTGAGATTACAAATAACGAAATACTGAAAAATAGAAGCGCCCTGATTATTTCCTTAACATCGCGCAGGTATAGCGGAGTCAGAAACATAGCAAGTCCAAAAACGATAAAATGCACCAGCCCCGATGATGATCCAAGATTCCCGAATAAACTTATCTGGGGAGAGGCCGAAGCAATGGTTGAAACCGCGCTAATAATCAAAAAAGCTCCGAGGGCCAGCCACAGTTTTGTCTTGGGAAAGGAAATCTTTCCCGCCGAAAGTGCGCTTGCAAGATAAGCCCCAAAAGCTACGAACACAAGGACGCCTGCAAGCATCGCCTTGTTTTCCGCGGCGGGGTATGCCGTTAACGGTAAAAAGAATACCGGAACTAGCCCAAAAAGAAGATAGATGCATATCCTCCCGACCGAATCCCAATTGAGTTTATTTAGCATACGAATATTTTATTATACTTATAATAAGTTTGTCTAGTTTTTAGATAATCAGATAAGTCCCTACTCCCCTTTTATTTTATGACTTCCTCGAGCACTGTCCCCTGAATATACTATATATTTGTGTTATTATGTCTTTATATATATTTACCCGTATTATACTATTTATACCATCGCTTTAATGAAATAACAACTCACTGTGAAAAAGTCATGCTAAACAATATTGTAAAAAAATACTTCGGAATAGGCATTGCGCTTGCAATAGTTGCCGCCTTGCTGTTCCCCTATTCTGCCGTAAAGCTCCACCCCCTGGCTGTTCTCTTTCTGTTTTGCCTTATGGTCGTCACCGGGATAACCATCGACTGGCCACGGATGAAGATTATCTTAAAAAAACCCATAGCGATACTGTTTGGAAATTGCATAATATATTTAATCGTCCCGGTAATTGTTTTTTTGCTTTCTAAAATACTTCTCACAACGGACCAATATATTTATGGCGCGGTATTTGCCGCTCTCACTCCCGCAGCCATTGTCGCCCCGTTCTTTACGCGCCTATTTAAGGGGAATACCGAGCTTTCTTTTGGTATTTTGGTCTCTTCAATGATTCTCTCCCCGCTCCTGATACCCATAATGCTGAAATTATTACTTGGGGATACCGTTACCATGCCGACCATGCTGCTCGCAAAGGACATGCTGCTCCTGATACCCTTACCACTTCTTCTTGGATTTTCCATCAAGACCTTTTTCGCCAAAATATCAAAAATTGTATACGACAACTCTCCGATACTAAACTTCGTGTTTCTGTCCCTCCTTATATTTATATTGTTTGGAGTATCTTTGCAAAAAGTCAATTTGGGATATGGAGGTTACAGTGAACTCGGGTGGCTTCTTCTAATATTCTTCGTACAGGACTTCGGACTAATTTTGGGAGCGAGATTTGTATTCTGGCCTCGCATGCCAAGCGCAGATAGGACAGCGATAATACTCTCGGCATCAATGAAAAATATTGCGATTGCCGCGGGCATTCTCCTTATTTACGACCCCCGGGCGGCTATTGCCCCTGGCATTGCTTTTATTGTACATGCCTTTTTGTTTACGCCCTGGATACTGAAAAAATTGCTAAAATAAATCTCAATTTCGCGGCGCAAGATACCCTTGACAGCAAATATCCTTAAGAATAGTATTCTTTTATAGAACCTTTACACCACAAGGAGGTGGGGAGACCATGGGCAGAATACTTTTACTGGCGCTTACCCTTACCCTGGGCGTTTTTCTTTTTGCTGCTTGCGGAAACGCCGGCACACCCCAACAAGAACCTACCGCTCCCCAGCCCGATAAAATTCGCATCGGCTGGCAAACGCAATGGGCGACGCAGGGGCAGCTGGTCAAGGTCTGGCAACACACCAACATCATGAAAATGAACGGCCTTGAAGCCGAGTATTCGGGCGTGGACTATGGACCGAAGCTCAACCCATTAGCCATTGCAGGAGATCTGGATGTATTCCTTACTGCGGATCAACCCGCAGCCGCAGCGTTTACTGTAGGCGCCCGCTGTAAAGTTGTAGGCCGCTTAATGTATAACAATACAAAGGTCTATGTCCCCCTCGACTCACCAATCCAAAGCATGTCTCAAGTCAAAAGTGCAGCTGGACCGACAGGTGCCGCTGCCGAACGTATCACCGCTAAGGGAGTCACAGCTGACGGGGGAGATCCTCTTGCGATTGACTGGATTACCTTGGGAATGGCAGAGCAAGGCGCTATCATTTTACAAGGGAAGGATTGGCCGGCTGATGCCATCTACGGATTTGATGCCGCGGCATCAAACTTCATATACAAAGGCCACGCCCGAGAACTCTATGTGGGCCATGTTGTCTCGGTGGTAGTCATGTGCAATGACTTCATGGAAAATAACCCGGACGCCGCCTATAGATTCGTGAAGGCATTTTACCAAGGTTGGTACTGGTATGCCACGCATCAACAGCAAGCCAATTCCTGGTTCAAGGACGAAAGTCGATTGCCCTTCGACTTAGAGGTGCTGGATATTGCGGCTTCGGTGGAGCCAAACATCAAAGCGCAATCCATCCGGGACATACGCCCCTTCTTTAACGAGGATGACCTGCAGGTCATGCAGGAGGCATCTGATTTCGTCTGCCTACGGAAAAAATGCGGAACCCCGGTCGTTATGACCGATTTTATAGATCTAAGCCTCATGGAGAGGGCGCATGCAGAACTCTCCGCGAGCTACGATCCGGAATTGGTAAAAGTAACCAACTAAACAGCAAGCGGAATAATTTATACTCCCCTTATTGTAAGGGAAGTATTTTTTTGATAATATACTACGATCCGGGAAATTTGAATCATATTCTTTAAAAACAAAATAAAAGGAGGGTCAAAAATGGCACTAAGAATTATCGGGCCGTGGATTTTGGCCCTTGTTTTGCTGGGATTGTGGGAAGCGGCGGTTTTTATCGGCATGATAAACAAAATACTTCTTCCGCCCCCAAGCGATGTATTCCCCGCCTGGATAGATATGCTACTTTCGGGTGAACTGCTTAGGGACGTGTCGGCTAGTGTTAAACGGGTATCTATCGGATTTTCTGTTGCCGTTGCAATCGGCGTACCCCTAGGGGTATTGCTGAATATTTTTACCAAAACAATTACCGATTCGGTGCTTGGGTTGGTAAATTTTTTCCGCGCCATAGCGCCTATTGCATGGATTACAATAGCTATTTATCTGTTCGGACTTGGTGATAAACCGGCAGTTTTCATTGTAATTATCGGAGCGATATTCCCCATAATTCTAAATACTTATGAAGGCGTGTCCAGGGTACCGGTTTCCTATGTTAATACTGCGCGATCCCTTGGGGCAAGTCATTGGATTATCATAATCAGTGTCTTGTATCCTGCGGCTTTGCCGCAGATTATGACCGGCCTGCGCATAGGCCTCGGCCTTGCATGGACAAGCATAATAGCCGCGGAGCTTGTAGGATCACAATCGGGGCTCGGATACATGATACCCACATACGCGCTATACCTCGAATATGATAATGTCCTTGCGGAAATGATGACAATAGGATTGATTGGGCTTGCCATGAATACGGCATCCTACTGGGCAGAAAAACGTTTGATCCCTTGGTCCGCAAAGACCATGGGGACACAACAGGGCTAGGGAGTGTGTGTTATGACCGGAAAACTCGAAGTTACCAATCTCTCTTATACTTTCTTGACCAACAGTGCTCGCCCCCGCGTCATATCCTGCGTTTTAAACGACTTAACTTTTGAGGTAAATCCAGGCGAAGTATTGGGCATAATCGGACCAAGCGGATGCGGCAAGACAACCTTTCTGAATCTAATTGCCGCCTTCATCCCCAAACAAGAGGGGGAAATATTACTGGACGGCATACCCGTCCAAAAACCAAACAGTCAGCGAGTAATGATCTCCCAAGAACAGAACCTGTTCTTGTGGATGCGTGCACTGGACAACATAGCTTTTGGCTTAAAGGCCAAGGGTGTGCGCAAAAAAGAGCGATATGCCATAGCGCAAGATTACCTAAATATGGTGGGTCTAGGCGCGTGGGCAGAGCAGTACCCCCACCAGTTATCCGGCGGAATGAAACAGCGGCTGGCGCTCGCCCGGGCCTTGGCAGTGGAACCCGCGGTTATGCTCATGGATGAACCTTTCGGGGCGCTGGACGCCCAATCGCGCAAAACGCTCCAGGATGAACTATTGCGCTTATGGAGCTCCACAAAGCCAACGACGCTCCTTGTAACACATGACATCGAAGAGGCGATTTATCTCTCTGACCGAGTAATGGTATTGAGTCATCGCCCGGCTGCTATACGAGAAATGATTTCCGTTCCCCTGCCGGATCACCGCACGTACGGGGACCGTAGAACGCCAGAATTTCTGGACTTAAAAGCGCATATCGAAGATATGCTATCGCCCCGACAATAGCCGGGGCGATTTTTAATTTTTGAAAACGTATTATAATAAGAGTATATGAATTTCATTAAGAACTGCCTGAGTAAATATCCTATAAAACGTATCCTGGTCCCCCTTCTGCTTGCGGCTATTGTTGCGGCTATTATTTTAGAAATGGGAGTTCTTCTTTCCTGGCAAAAGCCCTCTTTCAATTTAGCTTCCATGGATATATTAAAAATATCCGCGCCTGACCCGCTAGAACCTCCGCAGGAATGTCTGGATAAACCCGTTGATGGATTTAGTACATCGTGGACCTGTTTTAAGTCCTATTTCGAAAGAATTACTAACGAAGTTTCA